>VOFH01000479.1_pt1 | contig 187602 bp, 281 predicted proteins | sample 5384091 | NCBI WGS metagenome assembly VOFH01 (sample SAMN12384727, study PRJNA508395) | human gut metagenome | isolation source: healthy gut G | host: Homo sapiens | reverse complement strand
TTTTAGGACTGATTTTAGCCTGACCAGTCATCCAGCGGCAAACCAGACCATTATCCATAGAAAAATCCTGATTTGCCGGATCATCCATAAAATCTTCAAATAATTCGTATAAAAAATCAGGCTGACTCATTTGATTACTTTCGCTGATATGATTTTTTAAGCAAGTGTTAATAGAAGAAAAATCGCATCGATTCAATAGAAATTCCCCTTTCGTAGTTAAGATTAAGTATATCTATCATAACACGAACATATATTCGACTCAAGAAAATGCGGATATTTTTAAATTGATTGTGTCAATTTACAATCAATTTCTATTCAATGTGGTTTTCCGGCAGGTTCTGTAAAATAAGCTCAGATCAAACAATAACGGGAGGAGCTTATGCAACAGAATATTGAATTTGAGCGGTGCATTGATTTTCTGGTACGGATGATTGATAATGAAGTCCTCCGAGAGTTGGAGGAAGAAAAACAGAATAAGGAAGAAAAAGAAGCGGCAGTTTCCTGAAATACAAAATGTAAATCAGACTGTCGCTTTTTTCATGCATTTTAAATCAAATAAATTTTAAAAGCTGGCGCTGAAGTCCTCCGGGTTTCCAGAATCCCAGTAGAATATTTCCAGTTGGAGGAAGAAAAGCTGCGGTAGTATAGGATTGTGTTTTCATCATCAAAATACTGACACGGGACAGTTTTTTTGCCATTGTCTTGCTGATATTTGAAGCACGGACAGAGATTGGTTTTATTGTAAGTGAAAAATAACCAACCAGTGAAGCATCTTCAGCATCAAATACCAGATAAGTGATAGATTGATCTTTTTTGGTAAACTCAATCGCATTATGTAATAAAAAGTATTCCACATCGGGATTTTTGGGACAAGAAAAATCGGAGAGTAAGTCGTAAAGACTTTCCTCTCCGATATATGTCGGTTCGTCTTTATCCAAATATGCCCGAATATTAACGGTAAAATATTTATCAGACATGTTTTTTCTTCCTTTTTTTGACATTAAAGCTAAGATTTCCTGTGGGTTCGTTAACTGACGTCCGGGAAGTGTCTGCTTTGGTGTGCGGTCACGGTCGGCTTCGTCAATTGCTGCGACAAATTTGGATGTTAAAAATAATTGATCATTTGTTAGGCACAAAAGAAGATGGATCAGATGTAATAGGTGTATATCCTTTACTGCCAAATGGTACATGCAGATTTATTGTATTTGATTTTGATAATCACGAAAATCAAAAGAGGTTAAAAACTTTGAAATACGGATAATCAGATGGCATAAAGTTTCTAGTCTGATGCGCTTAGAAAAATGTGTGAGCTTAATGGTATCAGACCTTTAGTTGAGAGGTCTCGATGCTGGAAAAGGTGCCCATGTAATTTTCTTTAAAACAGGCGGTAATCAGTACGAAAAAGGAAAACAAGATTTCTCCTGTTAGACAAGGGTTCAATTCCATCAATCTGAAATCGTTTCATTATTATGATAGAATGTATCCTTCGCAGGATGTGACCGAAGTAAACATAGGTAATTTGATTGCATTGCCATTACAGGGGCAGGCACTTAAAAATGGAAATAGTGCTTTTGTAGATGAAAGTTGGAATGCATATTCTGATCAATGGGATGCTCTTTTCAATAAAACAAGAAAGCTGGGAATAGAAGATGTTGAACAATGCATGGCAAAATGGCAGAGAGAATTAGCAGAAGTCAGAGGAATGCTTATTCCTAATATTGAGAAGAATGTCAGACCGAAACCATGGAAGAAGAAATGTGAGTTTTTGTAATTCAGATGTTGTGGGCAAGCTTCACATGGTATTGGACAATGGGTTTATATAGATAGAATCTTATGCCAATCGAATACAAAATCAGATTCGTAGTTTTGGCATTTGATAATCCGAATTTTACAAAAATAAAAGGCTGGGATATTCCATAATTATTATAATTTTAGTGCTGTATATTAAGGATATAGATGGATATATACAGATTCCGAGAGGACTGCGGAGAATACAGGAAATGTGAAAAAGCAGGCATTTCAGTTGATGTTTCAAATACTAAAATAAAAACAGGACATTGAATGGAAGTATCTTTTAACGTGGTGACAGTCTTGATCGGATCATCTATATGCTGTTAGGACCTTTGAGACATAGATTTACTGCATTGGAGAGGGCTAAGGAACAGGGGATTGGACATTATTTTGTCCCAAGATACACAAGAGTAGTTGATACGGTAGAAAGCAAGGATAATATCAATAAAGCATATAATTTGATTAGTACCAGTAAGGTGCGCAATGAAATGATCATAGATGATGTTATAACTTGTGTTACGAGAAAACAGACTCCTGTAATTTTGACGAGATTTAAGGAACATGCAAAATTTTTATATGATGCCCTGAAGGGAAAAGCTGATCATGTATTCCTTTTATATGGTGATAATTCTGATAAGGAAAATGCTGAAATAAGAGGAAGATTAAAACAGGTACCTGGAAGTGAATCACTTGTATTAGTGGCAACCGGTCAGAAGATAGGAGAAGGATTTGATTTTCCAAGACTGGATGTATTAATGCTTGCAGCACCTGTATCTTTTGAAGGACGCTTGGAACAGTATGTAGGTAGATTAAACAGAGATTATGTCGGAAAAGAAGCCGTTTATGTGTATGATTATATTGATTCGCATGTGCGTTATTTTGATAAAATGTATGCAAAAAGATTGAGAACATACAGGAAGACAGGATTTTCAATCTGGACGCAAGAGTTGCAACCTAAACAAATAATAAATGCAATATTTGATTCTGTAAATTATACCGAAAAATTCGAGCAAGATATTGTAGAGTCAGAAAAAATGGTAGTAATTTCCAGTCCGGATATCAGACAGGATAAAATTGACAGATTTTTATTACTAGTCACGAAGAGACAGGAAGTAGGGGTAAAGGTCACTGTTATTACAACAGATTCGGAAGATATTACTTACGGAAAGTCAGATGTATGTTATGAATTAATCAGAGCAATGCAATTGGTAGGAATAAATGTGATAACAAGAACAGAAGTAGAAGAATGTTTTGCCGTTATTGATGATGAAATAGTATGGCATGGCGGGATGAATCTACTTGGAAAAGCTGATGTCTGGGATAACTTAATGCGTATCAGAAATTCACAAGTTGCGACTGAATTGTTGGAAATTGCTTTGGGATGTTCTGAGGAGAGGAGGAAAAGTGAGTAAAAAGATTAAATGCGATATATATACCAGAGTATCCACAACCATGCAGGTAGATGGCTATAGTCTGGATGCTCAGAAAGAAAAACTCAAGAGATATGCGGAATTTCAGGATATTACCGCAAATGCATCACAGATTCCTTGGCAGCTGGACAATGAAGAAAATTCTATGTTGCCTGTGATGCAAAGTGACATTATGCTCCAAAGTGGTGAGAAAGTTCTTATTATTGACGCAAAGTACTATGAGCACAGCACACAGGTGCAATTTGACAAGCATACACTTCATTCGGGCAATCTCTATCAGATTTTTACTTATGTGAAAAACAAGGAATATGAACTGAGAGAGAAGGACCACACGGTTTCGGGAATGCTTTTGTATGCCAAGACTGATGAAGAGATATATCCGAATAATGTGTATCAGATGAGTGGAAACCAGATTACTGTCAGGACTCTGGGTTTGAATTTGCCATTTGACGAAATAGCAAGTCAGCTAAATACAATAGCAAAAACTCATTTCGATTTATAAAGGAGGCATCCTATTTGAAAAAGAAAAAGATGAAATAACCATCCGTTCCAGCGCAGCAGAATATCTGACCTATGTTGCCTCAGTTGGCGATCAGCAGGCTAGTATTGAGATGCGCTATGAGGACGAAAATATATGGCTGACACAGAAGATGATGGCCACGTTGTACGATGTCGGCACTAACACTATAAATTATCATATTAAGAAAATTTTTGAGGACAGTGAGTTACAAGAGGATTCAGTTATTCGAAAATTTCGAATAACTGCCGCCGACGGAAAAAGCTACAGCACAATCCGGACCTATCGAGCCACGTGGAGACAATAGTTGCACTACATCGGATCAATATGTAAAAATCCTTGATTTGCGCGAAGGCAACGAGGAGAGTTCCGAAGAAACAACTGGCTGTAAAGCCAGTGTTTATGCGGAATTTGACGACTGCCCGCGAGTCGGGAAGTTTGTAAAACTTTTCGACTTCCGGCACTTTGAGAGGTTTTCAGGTTTGACCAGAGTGACCGAAAAACATAAAAAAGCAATTTCAGATGGTGTGAATGTCTCAGTCGTATTGGACTGCGGCTTCGGAAACACATCAAAGAGAAAGTAATATCATCATCATTCAACTAAATAACAGAAGCGTGAAAGACCGTTCATTTTCAAGAAAAATTGAAAGTGAGCGGTCTTTCTTTATATCTGAAGTTCATTATATGGCTTTAAGTCGCAGAATGAATTTATCATCTGTGCAATTAATGATTATTATGAGAGATATGTGCAGAAGAAGGATGATCCTTATCTTGAAACGAGAGAAAAGGAAGATGCTTTCGTGGAGCGTATTGTAAGTCAGGTTACAGAAAAGATACTGACGAATTTGCCAACTCTTGCAGGAATGTATATGATGCAGCAACAGGCAATGCTTACGGCAGGTCTGCAGAATGCAGGAATGCCGGTGATGAATTTTACAGCAGATCCAACAAATGCAAATATGATGGAGGCTGGAACACAGAATGTGACCAAGAGTATAAAAAGTGGGATGGCAGAAAATCAGGCTGCAACTAAAAAAATCAGAGGATATTTTAGATGAGGAGCCAGAAGATAATGAATTTCTTGATTTTTCTTTTGGAATGTAATTCCGATTAAATTCATAATGCAAATGGCAGTAGGACATGTTATGATATTTAAAATACGAATGGAGAAAGGGATTACATGGACAAACTGGATATAGTAACAGATGAGTCAGGCAATGAGGTTGTTTTACTGCCTGAAATCATATTTTCCAATAAACAGAATATTAATTGGAATGATGTAGAGGATTACTTGGGAAAATATGTAGGAGAATTGATTGAAATAGCAGAGACAAGAGACATTATTTATATTGGAAACAAATTTCCGGATGAATATGGCGGTTCTAGTTATACAAGAAAAACAAAGGGCGCAAGAGCAAAAGCAAAGGCAAATGCGGCACAGGGAATCCGAGAAATGGTTGAGATAGCTACTGATAAAGTATATCGGGAAAATCATAAGGAAAAGCATTCCGAGGATGCTCACAATGGATGGTTTTATTATGTGACAAGATTTGCAATTCCATTATATAACAATGAGAAAAAGACCGGAGAATATAATGTTTATTCTGCGTGTCTGGTTGTAAAACCACGCAGCTAATGGAAAAATGTATCTGTATGATGTAGTGGGCATAAAAAAAGAAGCGAGTAACCCACTCAAGACTATCAAGTAGTCAAGTGGTACAAAACCGCTTCTGAATACATATTATCATTGAGATGTGGAAAAGTCAACAGTTTGTTTAGAAGCTGGCTGATCTTTTTTGGAATCTTTTTTCATGATATGCATTATTGGAGCGATGTGATTGCGAAAGGTTGCAAGATAAATGTATATTAATACCATTATCAGTAAAAAGGCTGCATCTGATGTAAAAACGATAGCCATCGCAAAGAAACCAATCATAATAAAAGGAACTGGGCTACAGAAAATGTATTGTATGTAGCCATATATAGCTATAATCATATAAAATTGAATATACACAATGAAAGAAGCAGATATGTGGAAATATTCCATGTGTCTGCTTTTTGTTGCCCAGCATACGACAAAAAGGCAGCAACAAGTCTTAGCGAAGCTTGCTCTATGCAGTCATATATACCACACCGCAGGGATGTAACAGCAGGGTATTAGGGGCAGCCGCCACTAACGAGATGGGTTTTTGTAACACGAAAACCGTATCTCGCCTACTATGTTACCCTACTATGTTACAGGAATTTCCAAAGCAGCGGAAGTGGATATACGAAAGACCGACAGAGTGACTATCACAGCAAAACAGATAAGAAGAATTACACGAGAGGAGGGATGCGTATGGGCAGACCAAAGAGCAGACAGGCACCAAGAACGACAATGAGCATCCGGGTATCGGAGCGTGAGCGTAGAGAGATAGAGGAGAAAGCAGCGGCTACATAATTCCGCCATCCATTTATACAGTGGAATTCTCTTCTGCACAAGTGGGGTTTAATCTTTCATATCATAAATGGTATGCTCATGTTGGCCTTCTGACAGCAGTAGAAGGAGAACTAGCATGAGCAAATATATTCCCGGTAATCAAAAACATCTTACTCTCGCAGATCGCAAATACATTGAAAAATCCCTAAACGCTGGCTGTTCTTTTAAGGACATTGCAAGATATCATTGTAAAGATCCAACAACAATCTCAAAAGAAATCAGGCTGCACAGGCTCAGCGACTGGTATCACAAAGGCTGTTTTAACAATGCACATAACTTTTGCGTCCACAGATATCATTGCAAAAAAGTCAATGCCTGTGGCAAGATCATTCTCTGCGGTGTCAAATGTACCACCTGTCCAACCTGCAACCAGACATGTCCGAACTTTGTCAAAGAACGATGTAACCGACTCGATAAAGCACCTTATGTGTGTAATGGTTGTCCAAAAGCAATCAATCACTGTACGATTGCCCACAAATACCGCTATGATGCTATTTTTGCTGACCGCAAATACAAAGAATGTCTCTCACAGTCCAGGGCCGGTATAAACATGACCAGACACGAACTGCATCAGAAAGATATGGTCATCACGCCCCTGATTTTTCAGGGACAGTCTCCATATCAGATTATAACGAATCATCCAGAACTCGATATGTCCGTGAGAACTCTGTATTCTTACCTTGATAAAGGAATCCTGTCCGCAAGAAACATCGATCTGAAACGTCAGGTAAAATTCACCCCCCGCAAAGTACACAAGACCCAGATCAAAGACAGATCCGTTTTTATCAGACGTATGTTTTCTGATTTTCAAGCCCTTGAACTTGACCATTTTGCTGAAATGGATACCGTTCACTCATCACAGGACTCAAAGCGTGTCATCCTGACATTCTTCTTAACCCGTGAAAAACTGTTTCTTGCATTCATTATGAACAGATGCACAAAAGGTGCCGTAAAACTTGTTTTTAACAAGTTGGAACACCAGCTTGGCACATATGATTTTTTAACCTTACCTAAAAAGACTAGCTTTGAATTTCTCACCCAGTGGGATTTAAGAACTATCGTAGACCACATAAATTCAACCCCAAGAGAAAGCCTTGGTGGTCGAACACCGTATGATGTAGCACTTGAAAACTATGGTATAGACATCTTAAAAGCACTTCAGCTTAGGCCGATTCCACCCGATGAGGTCAATCTGACGCCTAAGCTGATACGCTTTAACCGTTAACTTATCATAAAAATCTGCTGTCAGACTGGAACTTAACAATTCACATTTTTAGGATGCGGCCTGTGGAATTTAGTTTCGCACAGAAACTATCCAGAGGCTTGTTTGCCATGCCTGAAAGTAAGATGTTTTATGGAAAGTTAATCTAATTATAGCAGTTTTATAAGGATTTAGCCTCCCACAATTCTAAAAAATCAAAGAATTTTAAAGCGTGGTGGAATTTACCCCTGCACTGGAATTTACTTTTTTCAAGTCAGTGTAAAATGAAGAATAACCGAAGAAAAATCAAGAGAGGGGATACTTCCCTATGGAAATTCAACCACACAGACGATAGGAAAGTGTGGGGGATTTCGCCTGTGTCATGACACAGGCAGTGCTTGCTAAAGGTTGTTTTTTTGGCACTCCTGGAGGGTGTGCCGGATGTTTTATTAGTTTAGAAAAAGTAAATAAAGACTTGACGTTTAAATCTTACACGCGTAAGATATAGGGTGATATCAATTTCAAATTTTAAAAAGGAATGGAGGAAGGCACATGAAGATACAGAGAAAAATATGGAACTATATATTGATATTTGTACTTGGTATGATGGGCATGATTACAATTATCTTCTTTTTTAGTTGAGAAATTGCTGCTGGGGACGGGAGATGTTATATACCGCAGAGAGTAATTATGATTGCTTTGATGTTATGCGTGTTTTGGCAGGTAGCATTGATAACAGTGGCATGTCTGTTAGGAAGGCGGATTAAAAAGATTTTTCATGGTGTAGTCAAAATGATGATGACGATAGTAACCGTTTCCGGTACTCTTTGTCTTGTTTTGTTTCTCGCATGGAATTGGTTGATATATAGTTTTAAGTTTGATGAAAAAGTAGAGCAATATGATGAACATATCGCTTTATATGTGAATAATACATTTGTAAGAACCAGATTTAGATATCCGCATTATATGTATGAAGAAAACTGGTTAATCATGAGAACGTTAAGTGATGATGAATTGCAGGAGGCAGTTTTGAAATATGGTGATCCAGATGATTATTATAATTAACATAGGAAATTTGATGGAATTTATAGATTCAAATTTTTGAAATACAATGGGAAAAATTTTTAAAATTGAAATCTTACAACTGTAAGAAAAGGAGATGCTATGACGAAAAAAAAGAAAGAAAAAAAGCAGGATATACATTATATGGCTCGTGAATTTATGTTTGACTATAGCTGTGATTGCATTTTTTGTATGGCATGAAAGTGTACCTGATGTATCACCGGAGAATGCTTTAAAAACATACATGGCGCATATTTTAAATCGGGAGTATGAACAAATGTATGAAATGATTGATGCAGGAACATCCGGGAATATCAGCAAGGAAGATTTTGTAAAACGTAATTCTGCTATTTATGAGGGAATTGGTGTAGATAATATGAAAGTTCATATCACATCTTATGATAAAGAACAAAAAGAGATCTGTTATGAAACATCTATGGATACTGTTGCAGGAAATGTAACTTTTGAAAATAATGTATCATTTATACAAGAAAAAGGAACGTACAAATTGGTATGGAGCGATTCTTTAATATTCCCAGAGTTGGATTCTACGGATAAAGTCAAAGTATCTGTAACAAATGCTGAGAGGGGACAGATTTTAGACCGAAATGGACGTGTGCTTGCAGGCAAGGGGTGGCTTCTTCTGTAGGTGTAGTTCCAGGTAAATTGGAGAATAGAGATGATGCTATTAGTCAGCTTGCAGACTTGTTGGAGATGAAGGTGGAAGATATAGAACGGAAATTATCAGCTAAATGGGTAAAAGAAGATTCATTTGTACCATTAAAAACAATACCAAAGGTTGATGAATTAAAATTACTGTCGCTTGAGCCAGATAAAGAAACACTAGCTGAAAAAGAAAGACATGAAAAATTATTAGAAATTCCGGGTGTGAAAATTTCAGATATCGGTATAAGGGAGTACCCGCTCGGTGAGGCTGCCGCACATTTAGTGGGATATGTTCAAAACGTTACAGCAGAAGATCTAGAAGAACATGACGGGGAAGGATATACATCGAACAGTGTTATTGGAAAAAGTGGAATGGAAGGATTATTTGAAAAAGAATTAAAGGGACAGAATGGGTGTTCTATTACTATTGTTGATTCAAATGGCAATAAGAAAAAAATCATAGTAAGCACGATTGTAGAAAATGGAAAAGATATAAAACTAACGATAGATTCGAATTTGCAAAAAGAATTATATGAACAATTTAAAGATGATAAGAGCTGTTCAGTTGCTATGAATCAGTATACGGGAGAAGTATTGGCTTTAGTCAGTACACCTTCATATGATAACAACGATTTTATTAGGGGCATGTCAAGTGAAAAGTGGAATGCGCTGAATGAAGATGAGAACAAACCTATGTATAATCGTTTTCGACAGGTCTGGTGTCCAGGCTCTACGTTTAAGCCAATCATAGCTGCTATTGGATTAACAACGGGGGCGATTGATCCTAACGAGGATTATGGAAATGAAGGTTTGAGCTGGCAGAAAGATTCATCATGGGGGTCTTATCATGTAACGACGCTTCATGCCTATGAGCCAGTTATTTTAAAAAATGCTTTGATATATTCAGACAATATTTATTTTGCCAAGGCGGCATTAAAAATTGGTGAAAGAGATATGGAAAGTTCATTGACAAAATTGGGATTCAATGAAGAACTTCCGTTTGATATTAAAGTGGCGAAATCGCAGTTTTCTAACACAGATAAATTTGAGAAAGAGATACAGTTGGCTGATAGTGGGTATGGACAAGGTCAGATTCTTGTAAATCCTTTGCATATGGCTTGTATATATTCTGCATTTTGCAATGAAGGAAATATGATAAAACCATATCTTACATATAAGGAAGATGCGATACCGAACGTTTGGATCACAGCGGCATTTACAAAGGATGCAGCACAGATGGTTTTGGAGGATACAAAAGAAGTCATAAACAATCCTCATGGTACTGGCTATGCAGCATGCAGAACGGATATTACATTGGCTGGAAAAACAGGAACTGCAGAAATCAAAGCGTCAAAAGAAGATACAACAGGAACGGAATTGGGATGGTTTTCTGTTTTTACAACGGATGAAAATATGGATCGTCCTATTATGATTATTAGTATGGTAGAAGATGTAAAGGGAAGAGGTGGAAGTGGTTATGTTGTCAAAAAAGATAGTCAGGTTCTTGAAAAGTGGTTGTCTGATAATTAGTATAGGATTTTTTGATGGAAATTTCGGGATGTAAAGGGAATACAGAAGAACCAGTAGCTTCTGAATCTGTTGAAATTGTCGATGAGAGAAAAATAGATGACAATTTTATAAACATTCCGATAGATATTTATGTGGAAGCTGCAAAAACAATGAACTAACGGATATGGAAACCGTATGTAAAGTCATAAAAAGATTCGGGGAATGTGGATATGCAGCGGTTGATTGTGAAAATCGAGTTGATATGACACAAATGCAAAGTGTGATGGATTTTTGTGATTCAGTAGAGAACCAGAAAGAAGCAGAAGTGACAATTATCCAAGTGAGTAGTCTGGGAGGATTTTCAGCCTATCATTTACAGACAGAAAATGGAGTGGTTCATGTGAAAAGATGTTACTACGGATATAAAGATGGAATTATGAAAAGTGAAGATGAGGGTGAATATCAAACCGATCATTGGAGATATACCGATGATGGATATCTGATGTTTTCTGGAACTTATTTTTCAGAAGAATTGTATGTATTAACATTAAGTTCTGCAGAAGAGCATGTAGCATTTCGTATACTGCCATTGGATGCAAAGTGTCGGGGAATTAAATGAAAAATATCTTTTGCCAATAGGATATGAGTTAAATAATATGTTTTTAGTGGATTGGAATGAGGATGATTTTGGTGATTTGAATTTCTATGACATGTTTGATTTGTTGTATCCAAAGTTGCATAATGAAAAATTTCCATATGTAGCAGATGATAACTTAGGCATAGGTGCAGTTTATCATATTCCTAAAACAGAGTTTGAAAATGTAATTATGGAATATTTTAATATCGACAGTGAAACACTGCAATCCAAAACAGTCTATGATTCGGAGGATTCCACATATGAATACAAGCCGAGGGGTTTTGAAGAAGTAGAGTACCCGGAATACCCATATTCAGAAGTAATCGGGTATACGGAGAACAGTGATGGAACAATTACACTTACTGCTAATGTGGTATTTCCATATTCGGGAAATTCCAAAGTATATGCTCACGAGGTTGTGATTCGTCCTTTGGAGGATGGCAGAGTACAATATGTATCCAATCGGATCATACCTTCCGAGGATAATAGTGAGGAAACATGGCACACACCCCGTTTGACAGCAGAGGAATGGGAAGAACTGTATGGAGGCGAATGATGGAAGATGTAAATTGGCTGTTGAAGAAATGGGGATTTCCGATTTTGATGTTGCTTATTGCGGTAATAGCAGGAGTGCTTTGTTGTGGAAAGCAGCACACGGAAGAACAGAAGGCGGCAGAAGAAGTGTGGGAGCCTCCGGTGGAAATCAAAGACAGTGAAACGATAACGGAAGAAGAAAGTGATACGGAAACTTCTATAGATTCAGCATATTGGCTTATTCCGCAAGCCAGTGATTGTCTTATTTCTGATGAGGAAAAGCAGCATCTACAAAGTACAGTTTTGTCGGCAGCAGAATCGGTTAAAGAAATCTATAAAAATGTGATAATTAAAGATGCTGCGAATTATTCCTCCGGTGTTAGTGAATTTACAAGCGAACAACGGAAACGGTTGTGGAGCAGTTAGGCGCGGCCGGTTTGGTAAGTGTTGAAGAAGATACTAATATGCAGAACCCTGAAAAGATAGAAATGTTTTACTCAGATTATCTGAATGGGAAGGATTCAATGGTTACCATATTCGAAGTGCAGCGGGATGGACTGATTGGAGCATTTACTTTTATCTATCGGAAAGGTGAGTTACAGACCTATTACATAGGAATCCGGTGGAAAGAAGGCGGTATACCGGAGATACAGGGAACTTCGGTAAGTAATGTGACAGAAATTAAACTTACAGAAAAAGGGTATTTTATCTACGCATTTGAATATGTGATTGCACATGCAAGTTTGAGACAGTATTGGAGAATAGAGCCGCTTCCGGAAGACTGCCGGAAATTGACGCAAGAATACATATCAGGACTAAGCTATGTGAATTATAATGTGCTTGTCACAAACTGGGACAGAAGTAATGTAGAGGATATTCTTATGCCTTGTATGTATGAAGATATCTATCGGATTTATACTGGAGAAAATTTGAAAACAGAAAATTGGAAAATTCCAGCAGAAGAATATGAGAGGATAATGACTACCTATTTTCCGGTATCTGTAGAACAGTTGCGAGAACATTGTGGATATGATAAAGACAGCAACAGCTATGAATATGAGATGATTTATGCCAGCCCGTATCCACCTTTTGGAGAAGTAGTAGATTATACGGAAAATGCGGATGGAACGCTCACACTTATCGTAGATGGTGTATGGCCGGATTATAATTCTGACCTCGCTTTTAGAAATACGGTTGTAGTTCAGCCGTTTGAAGACGGAACTTTTAGGTATCTTTCTAATTCTATAGAGCAAATAGAATTGGAATTGCCGCCAATAGCAAAATCACAGCAAAGGTGATTTCGAAGGAAAGGATAATTTTATGGTATTAAAGAAAATGAATATTTTACTGATTACGGCATTTCTGATTGGGTGTTGTGTGTGTGCCTGTGGGAAGGAAGATAGTATTACAAGCGAAACTCTTGAGAAAGATACAGAAGAGGTATCTTCCACAGAGGAAACAAAAAGTGCAGAGGAAGAGGCTACAGAACAGTGGGAAAAGGGCTACAATCTTCCCGTGGACGAACAGGAAGCGGTGGAAGCTGAAAATGACTGTATAGAAATGATGGAACGTATTTCTGACATTTATGGAGATGCAGATAAAGGAGCAGCTTCTAATGTTGTTTTGGAAGATGAAACAATTTTTAAAATGCAGAAGAAAATAATGGAAACAGGATGTCCGGTTGCTACATTGGTTTTGTATTCTAATATGGGAAATTATGAAAATGTAGATAAATTTCTCAATGAATGCATGGATGGGAAAAGCGGCGCTGTAGTAATTTATGAGATATATGATGATGGTGGCGTAGGAAGAATGAAATTTATTTTCGATGGAACAGATATGTACATCGTAAGTACAAGAGGCGTTTGGAATGATAATAATACACCAGGAACATCATACATTTCTTACACCAGAATCAAAGAGTGGAAATATACGGGTAAAGGGTGGTTTTGTTATGAACTATGTGTACCAGAGTATCCGGAAGTAACTGAGATGGTGGATGGGAGCTGTCTGATCAGAGTAAAGCCAATGACAGAGGAACAGCGTGAAATGTCTGAAAAATGCGTGCGTGGTCTGGGATATCAGGGAAATAACCTCTTATGTTCCAATTGGGATACAGAGCATATGGAAGAACTGGATTATAATGGGATATATGAATATCTGTATGCAATGAAATACCAGGAAAAGTTTAATTCTGAGAATTACCCAAATGGAATACCAAAAGAGGAATTTGAAAATTTAATTATGGAGTATCTTCCGGTGACGGCAGAGCAGATACGGGAATATGCGGTGTTTGATGAGGAAAACCAGACTTACGCTTGGGTGCGTCTTGGTTGCCTTAATTATGCACCAACGTTCTTTGGTACTTCTTTGCCGGAAGTAATTGATATAAGAGAAAATGGAGATAGAACAATTACACTAACCGTTGATGCAGTTTGTGATATGGTTATATGTGATGATGCAGTTATAACTCATGAACTTACGATAAGGTTTGCAGAGGATGGCAGCTTTCAGTATTTGGGGAATGAAATCCTAAATGACGGAATTATGCAGATACCCGATTACCAATACCGAATTAAAAATTGATTTGACAATAGAAGTGTTTTGTACTAATCTTACATATGTAAGAGATGGGAGGACACATGAAGAAATAAAGGACAGAGGTTATTATATTGTATTTTAAGGGAAGGATGGAGTAAAAATGATTATAAAGTCTATTATGACCGATGAAGATAGAAAAGCATTAGAGTATATGCTTTCGTTAGAATATGCTATGCCATATCAATTACTTAAGACAAAATATAATAGAAGGAAAATTATTTATATAATGACACCAGTATTATTTTTGTTATCAATCGGCTGCTATTTTGTAAAGAGTTATCCGATGTTTTATGTGGGAATGGGGATTTCTATTATTGCATTGATTTGGATTATTTGGTTTCAATCTAAGGGAAAAAAATTTGAAAATAATGTCCATGAATTTGTATGGAATAAATCAAGATATAACAAAGTGGAAATTGATGTTCAGGGAATAAAATTAGAAGATAAAAAGATCTGTGAACTTAAAGAAATAGATAGAGTCTTTTTTGTACAAAGGTTTTTTCTTTCTCATAACGAATGAAAAAAAAGTTACTTGTACTAAAAACAGTAGGTGTAGAGACAGAAGAACTTATTAAGATTATTAAAGAAGCTGATATCTTATTTGAAAAAAGAGAAGAACCATTTAATATTTATGAATATTGCAAAAAGTAGTAGTTAAAAAAAAAACAATTAATAAGATAATGGAAAAAACGAGTAAAAGTTAATTCTACAGTTAACCTTTACTCGTTTTTGTTATTTCTGTGATACCCAGATATTCATGTCTGACAAGATAGACATGGTTATTTCAGTTGCGTTGCCTCCGGTAGCATCTCTATCGGCTCCAATATTTGTGGCAAAAAAGTATGTATTATCTTCCGTTTCGACAAAGCCAACAAACCATCCATTAATATCCTGACCATTTACACGGCCAGTTCCGGTCTTTCCGTAGAATGTTCCGGCATCGGAAGCTGAAAGGCAGATGGCATCTTTTACTGCATTGATATTTTCAGGGGCGAAGCCGAAACTGTTATTCTGTAGCTTGGTTAAAAGTTCGACCTGTTCTATTGGAGAGATTTCCAAGGAGGATTCCATCCAATAAGAGGAGAAATCGCCACTCATGTTTTCGTTACCATATCCGATTTCTTGAACATAGCTGTAAACGTCAGAGGCTCCAAGCTGTTCATCTACTGTTTGAAAATACCAATTCACAGAGGAGTTCATCGCAGACTGTAAGGTCTGATCAGCGTTCCATGCTTCAAACGGACAGCTTTCTCCATTCCATGCAATAAAGGAATCTTCTGGTGTAATGACACCTTCTTCCAATCCAAATAAAGCATCATATATCTTGTAAGTGGAATCCGGCGCAACTCGTAGCGTAGCATGTTCTATATCATGTATGCTCCAGGCATCATTTCCCAGATCGTATAAAACAAAGCTTCCTTCGTATTTTCCAAAGTATTTAGAAAAATCTACATATGAAATATTTTCTGAGGAAGATTTCCATTGGTAGTGACTTTCGTCCGCTGCATATGTAGAAATAAAAGGTGTAAGTCCCATTATTAGAACTGTGGTCAGTATAAAAGCAGTCATGCCTTTTAACTTCTTGTAAAACGTTGGTTTCTCATAAGAAGCGATGTTGATAATGCGACGCTTTATTTGTTTCATGTTTCCGCTAAGGCTGGCAGCAAACGGAAAAGGAGAAATGGAGACCTTTTCTATAAAGTTAATCAGCGTATTTCCATAATTCTCATAATCGTCTTCTTCCAGCATTTTTAGAACAGAAGTGTCACAGGCAACTTCTCTGTCATTACGCATTTCTCTTAGCGCAAACCAGACAAAGGGGTTAAACCAATAAAGCACTCCGGCAAAGTTCATAAGATAATTGGCAATGGCATCCTTATGTCTGTAGTGTTGCAGTTCATGCAATAGCATATATCTCATATCAGATTCATGATAATCTGAGATTAAATGAATTGGCAGATAAATACATGGCTTCAAAAATCCTACGATAATAGGTGATTTCAAAAAAAGCGGTACTGTACACAGGAATATTCCTTGTTATTTTCATCTCATTCAAGCATTTGTTATACAGTCTGCGAACCTCTGGGTTCTGAAGGGGGAGCGCAGATCTCTTTATTATGCGTAAACGAAGAGAAGATTTGATTACCAATATCATCATCGCAAGCATTCCCACAATCCATATACCTAATAAAATATATCCGGTAACGGATGGCGTGTCTTTATTTACAGAAAGGGCAAAGTCATTCATCCAATTTGTAGTACCAGATAAACCGGTATCCATAACATTATTTGCACCAACATCGGCATGAGAAGCGGAAGAGTTTCTTACGCTACTGAGCCATGAGAAAATTTGCGGAAAACTAATTAGACGGAAGGGGATAAAAGGCACTGCTAAAAGTCCGAGTAACAGCAACCATAGATTATACTGCATCCGGCTGGACAAGTTGTTTCTGAATACCCATTTGGCTATCAAAAGAATTCCAACGATACCGCTGATAAATACATTGCATAATAAAAAGCGTATCATGAAATTAGCCATGTTAATCGCCTCCTTTTTTGGAACTCTTGGAAAGAAGGGAGCGAAGTGTTTCAATTTCTGTTTCAGACAGTTTATCGTTTTCTATGTATGCAGATAGCATAGAGGTAATGTCACCATTATAGTAGCGATTCAAGAAAGAATTACTTTCTTGACTAATATATTCACACTCTTTTTACTAACGGTGTGTAAACAAAAACACGACTTTGTTTTTCATAAGTGAGAACACCCTTGGTCACAAGACGCTTAATGAGCGTTTGGATAGTTTTGGGACTCCAGTTTGTTGTTTGTAGTAATTTTTCTGTTATTTCATTGGTGTTAATGGGGGCATATTTCCATACAATTTTCATAACTTCAAATTCTGCTTCCGAAATTTGTGGTAAATTCTTCATGTAAATCACTCCTTAAATCTTACGCCTGTAATAAAAATAGTATATTCTGTATTTGTTGAAATGTCAATTTTGGAAAAATAGTTGACTGTAAATCTTACTTATGTAATAATTGAACTATTACATAAGTAAGATTTGAGGAGGTGGAAAGTTATGGGGAAAATGTTGCTGTTGTCATTTGAAAATAGTGAAGATGATGTTATTAGCGAGATATTAAGCATATTAGAAAATAAGCAAATGAAAATATGTGAAAATAAGAACATAAAAAATGCTTAGAATTTCAGGGATTAACAATAAATGCTGAAAGACGGTTGGCGGTAAAAGGAAACAAAGAAATAGAATTTACTTTTACGGAATTTGAAATTCTTTTACTGTTAGCGCAAAATGCTGGAATGGTATTTAGCAAGGAGAAAATATATAATATTGTTTGGAAAGAGCCATATTTTGGTGATTATAATATTGTCATGAGCCATATCCGCAACCTGCGTGGAAAAATAGAAGATAATCCAAGTAAACCGATTTACATACAGACTGTATGGGGAGTAGGGTATCGCTTCAATAAAAATTTAAGCAGTGGTCTGTAAGTTATAGTCCAGATCACTGCTTATTTTTCTTTTTAACACCCAAGAGATATTCACAAGATACATGAAAAAATTCTGCCAGAGCCACTACTTCATAATCCGGTACAAAGCGTGTCCCTTGTTCAATGCGTAATACAGTCAAATCACTAAATTCATATCCGGCAAGCTGGAGTTGTTCAGCTAATGCTTTTTGTGATATGTGTTTTCGGTTCGTAATTCTCTTTACACGTTGTCCAATAAGGTTTTTGGAATTTTTTCTTTATTCCAGTAAATCTTCATTCAAATACCAACCTTCTAAAGATGAAGTGCTACATGATTGATTTTAATATACTTCTAAAGATGAAGTATAAGAAAATAAATTTATTTGATGTAATCTTGGGATTGATAATACTGACTCATATAAGCAAAGAGGGATGGCCTCTGATTGGCCTCACAACCTACAGAGAAGACTACTATGAGGAATTAACATCGAAGACTTGGACATTAACAAAAGCAAACATCGAAACGGATGACAAAGGTTATTTATCAAATAAGACACTTGGGTTATTGCATCGCTATATAGTTGCAAAGTGGTATGGACAGGATGTCTTGGATACTATGACACAAAAAGGGTTTGTAGTAGACCATTTGAATAATAATCATACTGACTGCAGAATATCCAATTTGGAGTTTTTGAAAAAAAGCATATAATACGGCTAAAGGACAAGCGTTTGATGTTGATTCAAAAATGATGGAACATCACATAGCAGTTAATATTTTTAAGGATTTTTCCACAGGTTGTTATCAAATTACGATTGGCTGCAATGATGATATTGTTGGTGAAACAAAGGATGGAAAAAATATCACATTACAGCAATCATGCTTTTATACGATTGTGATTACTCTATTGTAGTAAATGATGCAGAGAATATCCTTCGTGTATATGAAACCGAAGGTCGAATTGATGTAACTAAGACATATGCCTGCGATGTTAAGGTTAGAAAAGCAATAGATATTCAATTGACTGAAGAAGAGAAGAATGGAGCTGTTGTAATTAGAGATGGAATTCCATACCTAATACTTGGAACGGGTAATACATTTCTGAATTCAGTGCATTTTGAGAAAGGGTGGCAACCACCTGAAAAGAAATAAATAAGGCTCCTCATCACCGGAGATTATCCAGTGGTGAGGAGCCTTCGTACGTCTATGGGGCTTATGCATCAACATCAATGCTGACGCCGGATTTCAATTCAACTGTGATGTGGTCATCCCAGATGGTGATCTGCTTAATCCAGCGTCGCACCAGCACTTCATCAAATTCAGTAAGGAGGGCGGTCTGCTGCGAGATGTAATCCTGCAGGTCGTTAATTCGCTTTATTTGTTCGTCCCTTGCGGCGGTATCGACGGTGGTCTTCTGGCGGAGTTCTCGAAGCCTGAATATTTCATCGGCAATTTCGTCATAGGCTTCTTTGCTCGGGGCTTTCTGGATGAGCTCTTGTTGTAGAGTCATCAGCTTCTCGTCAATGCTGTCAATGGCTGTTGCCTGCGAAGCTCGGATGACTGCGGCAATGTTAAGCTGGAGCTGTGCCTGATAATTGCTTTTGTCACCAAGCAATTGATTGATGGCTTTGACAATGGCATCCTGAAGAACCAGCTCATTGATAGTGCGAGCGTGGCATTCAAGCCCGGTGGATTCTAGCCTGCTGATGCAGCGCCAGACAATGGACTTGACGCCGCGGTTGTTCCAGTGGAGCCTTCGGAACATTTCACCGCAGATGACGATTTGGGAGAAGCAGTGATTGTAACTGTAGTTCCGTTTCTTACCGTTGGCGCTGGTTTTACCCACTCGCCTGCGGACCAGTTCTTCCTGTACCTGCAGGTAAATGTCTTTCGGAATAATGGCTTCGTGATCACCTTCTACATAGTATTGAGGAACAAGACCGTTATTCTTAACTCTGGTTTTGTTAAGAAAGTCAGTGGTGTAGGTCTTTTGGAGCAGGGCATCACCGATGTACTTCTCGTTACGGAGAATTTTGTTGATGGTGCTTGTGTGCCACTTTTTCTCCTCTGGCACCGGTAAGAATACCGTCACGCTCCAGACCGGCGGCAATTTTGTCCATACTGAGACCTTCTAAATATTCTCGATAAATACGCTTTACAGTTTCGGCCTGTTCTGGATCAATGACTAAATTCCCATCTGCGTCTTTTTGTATAGCCAAGGAAGCGATTGTGGTTGATTTGTACCTTGCCTTGCTGGTAGCGGTATTGTAAGCCCAGCTTGACATTCTGACTTAAGGACTGTGATTCCTGCTGGGCCAGAGAAGCCATAATGGTGATAAGAACCTCGCCTTTGGCATCCATTGTGTTGATGGACTCTTTCTCGAATAGAACTGGGATGTTCATATCCTTGAGCTGCCTTATATATTTTAGGCAGTCCAGTGTGTTTCTGGCAAATCGGCTGATGGACTTGGTGATAATCATATCGATGTTACCGGCTTTGCAGTCATCAATCATACGATTGAATTCTTCACGCTTCTTGGTGTTGGTGCCGGAGATACCGTCATCAGCATAGATTCCGGCAAATTCCCAATCTGGATTCTTTTGAATATATTCTGTGTAGTACTCGACTTGAGCTTCATAACTTGTAGCCTGCTCATCGCTGTCGGTACTGACACGACAGTATGCCGCGACTCGGAGCTTTGGTTTTTCTTCTTCCTGCTTGCGAGCGTTGTTTCCAACTTGTCGCCTTGCAGGAATCAACATTACATTTCCCATTATTTACTCTCGCTTTCTATGAGGCTGTACAGGTATGCTGCCTGTTTGACGGGATTGTCATAAAGGACAGCAACCTCACCCATACGGAAATGGGTAGGGATCTGTAGCTTCCTCATCTGTGTTTGCTTATTATTTCGTCCGGCGTTGTGGCTCGGCGTTTACGTTCTTCTTGTGCTTTCTGGTAGGTCTCCTTATCGATGATGGCAGGGGAGAAACTGTCACCAAGATAATGAGCGGTTTCCATCAATCGTTTAGCAGTGCCGTGATAAGTTTTAATCCCGGCAGCAGATGCAGCCTTTGATAAGGACATACCACTCAGATAATTTTTGTAAAGCTGTCTGAGCTTATCTGCAGCTGGTTGATCGATAACTGCAATACCGTTTTCTATCTTATAACCAAATGGTGTATGGCCCATCTAATCACCAATCCTTTCTGTGAATGTCAGACCGCATTTCATAACAAACCTGATTTCATTTCTGCTCATGACTTCAATGTGGTCTGCGTAGTTTTCAAAAAGCTCCTCGCTGTAGTCTGTAAGCATATCGGTATGGGACACAAAGTGTAGCAGAAGATTCGTTTCTGTAACCTTGGCTGCGTCGCCGGTCATTCCGATGGTAATTGCTTCAATGTCAGAGCGATTCTCTGCCTGCAGGAGGAGTGCATTTGTTCCTTGATTATAGAGAATCTGGTCGATATAGCCCTGTGCCATCAGCTTGGTCAGTGCTTCACGCTATTCACTGTTTTGGGCAATGAGTTGCTCTAAATGCTGAATGCGCTGGATGGCCTCGTCACCAGATGAATTTTCAAGTACTTTTAGATAAGGAGTGAGTATCAACCGATAGCCGTAAATGAGCTTGTTTAGCATTGTACTAAATGCGGTTTTTATCTCATCATCTCTTACATATTTCATATGACACGCTTTCTTATTCTTTAGGTGCGTGTTACAGGCCCATGCAGAGGACTTGTATCATCACTTGTTGGATAAATGGAAATTCTGCTGGATTGTGGATAAGGCAAAGGTCAACAGGACAGAAGAATTTGAAGATTATGAACCGTCATTGACAAAGGAACAGCGGATAGAAAGGGATAAGGCTTTAGCACATTTTTTTGAAGAAGCATTCCGGCAGATACAATAGACGGAATAAGAAAGTGTCACAACATCTGAGGGGGCAATCGGTTTGAATACTGATTGCCTTTTCTGACAGGAAATTGACGATTTAAGACGTTCCTGATGAAGGGACAGGGAAATATGCCTTGCATATCTTTTAACACGCTTAAAGGGCATAAAAAACGGAAAAAGGCTACATAATTTGAACATTTTGAAGGAGGGTATCGCAGTGGCGAGGATGGGCAAAAAAGAAAAACGGTTGTGGGTGTTCTTTTTGAATGACAAGAACAGGATACAGTATAATGACCAGTGCAAGAAGTGTGTGAATGACTGTAAGCAGAGCTTCCGGTGCAGGATTGTGTGGTGCGGGAAGTATTACTCTAAGCGGAGGAAAAGGTAGAACCAGAGAAACCAAAGACCAAGAGTCAGGAAGCAAGTTTATAAAGGTTTATGGAAAGAGCAGGTAGCAATCTATCTGCTTTTTCCTGTTATGTGGTTATCGTAAGCCGAGAAGGTTAAGTGACGAACAAAGGGAACAGGCAAGGTTACGGATGGAGAAAATCAATTCAGATGATAATTGTCGGGAAGATTAGAGTCCAGTCGCAACATTCAGAAGTCCAGTCACAACATTTCCGAATTTAAAGAAAGAAATCTGCCGATAATATAAATGAACAATAGATGATGTTATCCATATTTGATAATGAGCCATGAAAATGAGGTGGAACAGTTGAACATAGCAATTTGCGATGATGAGGAAAATATACGCATTTACATACGCAAGCTGATACAGAAGCAGGAAACTTTTTGTAAGATAACAGAGTTTTCATCGGGCAAGGAATTATTGGAGTTTCAGGATGAGACAAATGCAGAAGAAATAGACATACTTTTTCTGGATATCTCTATGGGAGATGAGGATGGAATGACTGTGGCAAAGCAGCTCAGGAGCCAGATGGAAAGCAAGAAAGAAGCAGTGTGGGGAAGCCTGCCGCTTCTGATATTTGTAACGGGATATCCGGAATATATGCAGGAGGCTTTTCTGTTAATGCTTTTCAGTATATTGTAAAACCGATTCAGGAAAGCAATTTTGAGCAGGTTTTTGCACAGACCATACAGGGAGTATCAATATTTGATGGCAAAGAAAAAGGAAAAACCAAAAGAAGTATTAGTTCGGAATGGAAATAGAACAAGAAGTGTTTCAGCAGATGATATTTACTATATTGAAAGCAGTAATCGAAAAGTGACCTTGTATTTGCGGCATGAAAAAAATTGAATATTATGACAAGATCAGCTCACTGGAAAGCGAGCTTAAGCCGGATTTTTTCCGTATACACAAAGGGTATCTGGTTAACATAAAATATGTGGAACGATATGACCGGACAGAGGTGAAAATGAGAAACGGGGACAGTCTGCTGATATCCAAGTATAAATATCAGGACTTTGTAAAGCGTTATTTGGAATACATTTCGGAGGAAAGATAATTGAGTCAGGTTACATATGAAATCATTCGCAAGCTTTTTTGAAATCTATCCTATTATTCTGCAAATCGTTCTTTTTCTGGTATTGTGGAATGTATTTTTTCGGTGGGAGAAAGGGATATGGATTGTTGCAGGAATATTGGCAGTGATGAATATTTGCATGGGGCTATGGCTGGAAAAGCCGGGGGTAATACGATATACAATGTCCGCTGTCATTGTGTTGGGATATTGTTTTTGCAAATACCAAAAACATTTGGAAAAGGCGGTATTCATACTGCTGCTGTTTTACAATTTTCATGCGTTAAGTTATTTGATTGCAGACAGTATTTATCAATGTACAGTGGAGAGCATATTTAGAGGGTTGGATGTTCTGAGTGAGGAATATATATTTCGGGTTTATCTGGGTATGGCGATAGGTATGGGCATCCTGCTTTTATCGTACACGTTGGTATTACTGATTATGACAGGTGTCGTGATAAAAATCGTAAAGAAACCGTTTATGCTGAGATGGCAGGAAACGATATTCCTTTCAGTACTGAATATTGTAGGGAGTATGATTGTAGGAATAAGCGTAGACCTTTCCGTAGTGCAAATCGAGGGTGGAGTTTTTCTGTTGTATGATGACAAGCAGGAAATGTTGTGGAAATTACCGATAATTGCGGTTCTTATCTATGTGGGGAAATTTCGGCAATATACATCTACCAGAATTACAGGGAGCTTCAAAAAGAACGGCAGAAACATTTTGTGGAAGAACAACAGGTCAAAGCCATGAAGCAGAGACTGGAAGAAGCAGAGAACTTCTACGGGAGCATTCGCAGAGTAAGGCATGAGATGAAAAACCATATGACGAATATAAAAGGGCTGGTGGCAAGTGAGAAATATGATGAAGTAGAGAGTTATATCGAAAAACTGGATGAAACCATACAGACTATGGACTATAAATTCAATACAGGAAATGCGGTCACAGATGTGATTATCAATAATAAATACCAGAAAGCGGAAAATGCAGGTATTTCGTTTCAAGTAAAATTTAACTTGGGGAAACAGACACAATTTCTGCATTTGATATAGGTATCATTCTGAATAACCTTTTAGACAATGCCATAGAAGCCTGCGAGAAACTGGAGCAGGAACAGCGATATATCAATCTGACTTTAAAGAAAAAGAATCATTTCCTACTGATTGAAGTGGAAAACAGCTTTGATGGGAAAGTGATATGGGAAGATGGAGGTATCGTCCCGATGACAACGAAACAGAGCGATCTGCCGGATATTTTGATGGAGCATGGAATAGGGTTAAAAATGTAAAGAATGTGGCAGACCATTATCTTGGAGATATGGATATCAAAATAAAAAACGATGTGTTTAAAGTCACAGTAATGCTGCAGCAGAAGGAAATAAAATAAAAAATATGAAAAAGGAAGGAGAATGTAGTAATGGATGTAGGTTCAGTTTATGGCAGTTATTATGAAACAGCAAAGAGTTACATGGGTTTGAGGAAGGAGGAAAAACAAGCGGGATTTGCGGAAAAGGTCACAGACAAAAGTCAGGTTTCCCCAGAAGATATGACTTTAGAGGAATACAAGGAGTATTTTAATGAAAAGATGAATTCATTATATACACATCCATCGCAGCGGAATAGAAATGATATTATAGATATTACGGATGCCGCTTATAAAAGAATGCAGACTGATCCGGAATATGAGAAGAAAATATTAGACGCTTTAGCGAAGAATAAGGCAGTTAATTTTGGAAACTATATTCCACAAATATCATATATGCATATAGATGACACATATGAGAAATGTTACGGCTATACGCAGGGCATGAAGGAGAATGACGGTTATTCCGGGAGTTCCTCCGCAAAGGGAACTGATGCCGGACGGCAGAAAAAGGCAAGGCAGAAGGAACTGCTGGAAGAATATTTGGAAAAGCGGGCGCAGATGAAGGAATTTCAGCAGGAGGCGTTGGAAGAAAAGATTGCAAAGCAGGAATTGGAGAGGAGCAGGCTGACAAAGGCATGGAGCAGTAAGAGGCAGATGGCGATGGCTTCCAATGCTTATGACGCAAATGTTATGACGGAAACCGCGACAGGCAGTGAGGTATAGTGTAATGAATGGTGTATCATTATCAAACCAAGTAATCCATTGGAATGAGTCAAACGCTGCATCACCAAGAAATGTTTTGGGATTAATAAGCGGATGCATCACAAAGAAGTCTTTTAGTGTAGGAATGAGTAATTTAGCATCATGAACGCACTTATCTTCATCAGGAGAATCAGATTTCTTTTCTACCACGATTTCAGGATGTGAGATCATAAAGTTTTTGTTATAAAAAGATATGTGGCGGATGATGCCCAGTCCGTTGGTAACAATGCCAAACTTGTAGACATAGCAAAAATGACCATTAATGTATAACTGTTTAATTTCAGGATTTGCGGATGCGTGTGTTGGCATGGAACCATAAGCTGCCTTGTAAGGATCATAATTCTTATCAAAGTTGTTAGCTTTGGCATAAGCCTTAAGCTGCTTGATAATCCGGTTTGCGTATTTCGGATTATTTTCAGTGACAAAAGCTTCAATTCCAGAAGAATCAAAAATGGTCATATCAGATTTGGCGGAATCAATAGCCTGACAGATTGGTTCGGTTAAATCAACAAGGTTATCAAAAACAAGCTGAAGGTCATCAATAAAGTCCTGTTTGAAGCGGGTGATTTTAGAAGCATCCGGAACTTTGGTGAAGCCACAGAATTCACGCAGCGGTTTTGAATAAGCAAGAAAAGTTAAAAGAAGCTGGTCTGTGGGAATAGAAAAAATACGCTGAATAATTAAAGCCCATAGCAAAGCGTTTAAAGGGGGATTTACGGGTTCTGCCCGTCGATGCATAAAAATGGTTTCTGAAGGAAATCGGAATAAATTCATCAATGTCGATATGAGTTTCTAATAGAGAGAGAAACGCAGGTTTGTCATTATCAAGTTTTTCCTGGCAATCTGTAAAAATATCTGCCAAAGAAAGCTGTTTATATGGTATCATAAGTATCAGAATAACTCCTTTCTTGGGTGTATGGTTTTTAGTTTTTAGTCAACTCTATTATACCATATCCAGTGAGGGGTTATTTGTTTTTGTAGTTAAAAAATGCCGTATTCATGCGGTTTGTGGCGTTTCGCAAACGCCTATCAAATTATTCTATTAAGGAGGGCGAGTTTATGTCAAAAATCACAGATTATGGATTTTTGTTTCAGCAAATGTTTGGAACAAAAGGCACAAAAAGTACAAGTGCAATAGGTAGCTTTCAGCTGTCGCAGTTAAACAGCAGCTCTATACAGTCGCAGTTAAAAGCGGCGGGTATTGATACGAACAGTGCCCAATATAAGGCTGCAATAAAGCAGATGATGTCAAATGCAAATGGGTTAATGTACACAAATATCCAGAGCATTAAAAATTTGATGAAAAGTTACGACAAAGATGGAGATTACATTGATCCAACAACGGGATCAGCAGGTCTTTTGCTAACAGATGAAAATGCAAGTAGTCAAAAACGTATTATTTCCATTCCGGAAGCAGCAAAGATGAAATGTTTGAGCAAACGAAAAAGGAATTTTTGCAAGAAAATGGCGTCCTGAATGGAGATACGACAAAACGATCAGATGTATATACAAATATGTATCGCAAGGTACAGAAAAATGACCGATTAGCAGCGGGATATACTATGCAGCAGTATGAGCGTGCATATCGGCAGGCATTTATATCCGCAGCAAAAGCTGCTGATCCAGGTTGGGAAATAGGGAAGCCAGTCTCATCTGGGACATTAGACGGTATCACAAGAGAATCCGTGGAAGCTAATTTAAAGAAATCAGGCAGTTCACTGGCACAGGTGTCAGTGGATACAAGGATATAGTAAATTGGTTTTATGTGGCATATATTTCACTAATTATTTCAAATTAGGTAATTGCGAAACTCGCGATGCTCGTTCGCAATCTCGAACTAAACGGGGAAGAATTCGTGCAGAGCACGAATTCTAAGATAAGAAGTGGATAACTACCAGTTTTAGGCGTACTTTAATAAGCCATAGGCTTTATAAAGTTGGTAAGACCTAAGCTATGAGTGGTTTCAGACTTCGTATGTATTCATGATGTTTGATTTTGTCTGCAAGAACAACTGTAATGAGGGGACTGTCTAAAATGGCAGGATTAGTAAATGGTCAATCATACGAGGAGAAAAATGTATGTCAATTAGTATTTCCAATTATCCTGTACATTTGCAGGATGGCTTTAAACCTAATAGAGAATGTTTGAAATCTCAGGGAAGTCAAAGTGAATACCAGAAAGTATTTCATAGGGATTCCTTAGAAGTTTCCCAATTATCGAAAAACAGGGAAATCTTAATGGATAAAATTAAGCATACAGTGGTGCAGTCGGCGGCATCACTCAGCGATATGAGAGCTGGAATATTAAAGGAAATCAGGGAAGAAAAAGGGCAGTATGGCTATTCGGATGTTGTGAATGCTTGTGGGCTGAGTTATGCAAGGCTGTATTCTGAAATTGAACAGCGCTATGAAAATGAACAGTATTATAAGGTAGATGGGACGCCGCTGACAAAAGAAGATGAGATAGAGTGGCTGGATATACAATTTGAGCAGGAAGCGGCATGGCAGAAATCCTGTGCAAGAATAGCAGCCCAGGGGCAGGTCATTCAGGGGAAAATTTTTGAAATGCCAACAAAAGAGATGGAAGAATTGGAAGACAGCTTTTATCAAGCGAAGGATGCTTATATGAAGCTGTACCGGGAAAGCAGGCAGGTGGGGAAGCCGCTTGTTTTGCAAAATTATATATTTGGCAATGGCCGGATGTATGAAGTGCTGAACAGATTAGGTAATTTACAGGAGAGGGTGGAATAATGCGGGTTAATTTATCCAACAGTTCATTGCAGAACAGATATTTTTCAGGAACAGGCAGTATAGGCGGCATCCATCTGCCGGACTTCAATGACAAATATATTTTCTCTAAAAGAAAAGCGGCATCAGTGATGAAGAATATCGGAAGCAGATCAGGGAACAGGCCTATGAGGATTTTGAAAAAGGGCAGTTCCAAAACAAATCCGAAGGATTTAATAGGCTGATGAAAAGCTACACATCGGAAGTGTCCCCGGACAGAAAAGGGATTATTACTTCCGGGCTGAAAGCTATTTCAAGGAACAGACAGAATGTGCTGAAGCCAATAGATTTTGTGGCAACACTGCTTGAAGGGAAAGTGAAATATCAGAAACTGCCGTCAGGCAACAGCGATTACATAGAGTTTTACGATAAAAACGGGGAGATGGTGGCGACTTATTCCAATAATGGGTGGACGATGTATACGACTAATGCAGAGGCCGCCAGACAGACGGAAATGTGCATGATCTATAACGAGGCATGGGGGAATGCAAAGAGAGGGATTCCGCTGGCAAGTGAAGAGACGGTAAATGTGGATAATATGCAGAGTAGCTTTGATGCCAAGGCATAGCAGGAAATAAATCCCACAGCCCCGTATGCAATACTGCAAACCGCAGGTACAAAAAAGATGAACCGATTGCGGCTGATAACTTGATAGAAACTCAGGAGACAAAAACTGGGGAGAAACAAATTACAGATGAAGAAAAGATTAAACAGGCAGATGAGTTTTGGGCTCAGCATAGCAGGGGGGAACAAGGTCAAACTGACTGTTCACATGGGAAAAGATAGTTTCATTGAAGTTATCAAAGAAAAACCAAACAGCAGATAATGTACTTCTTGGCTGGACATAGGAATTATTCTTTTGTATTGACCAAAGCTTCAGCAGTAGATAAATTGAGTATTTTAGATATCTGCTCCATAACGTTCTTAATGGAGCTAAAAAGATTATACATAAGAATGATATAGCAGATTATACAATTATTACTATGCTTAATGAAAAGGTAACACTTAGAGTTCTTGAAGGAAATGGGAAAAAGGAAGAATTGAAATTAGTTACTTTTGATAAAAAATGTATGAATTTTCTAAGAAAAATAATGTAATGTATGATGAAGAAATATACAATAAATTTCTGACAGAAATACAATAAATGTTTAGAAGACATTTTGGCAGAATGAACGTCAGTCGGTACTAGCAAAATTCGACACCACATGATATAATGTTTTTCAGTCAGATTAGAGCAGTAGGGATAGTCTTGCGGTTGTCCTTTCTGGAAACAGAAAGGAGGTCGGTATGAATACTTTAGAAGTGCTTACACTTTTACTGGTTGTATTTGCAGCCTTGACATACATAGACAATAAACGTAACCGCAAATAAACGGAAAGGCTATCCTCTACGCCAATAGGGGATAGCCTGTAATCCGTTAATAAACTTAACGCTTTATAAGTTTCCGATTGTGCAACCGTTGGACACTCCAATATCCTTCGGTTTTCTAATCTGATTATAAACCAGCCTTGCAGATTTTGCAAGAGGTTTAGGATAGGGGTGCCTAGCGCACCTCTATTTTTTGCCCATTTACAGGTTCGGAGTATCTTTTTTCTCTTGTTGATCCTGTGCAGGATCGGGCTGTGTCCGTCCGAGATACTGATTGAGATTTTCCTGTTTCTGTTTCAGCTCACGCACTTCCTTTTCACAATCTTTATAGGTGGAAGTCAGCTCGCTTTTCTGCTTCATCAGTTCCTGATACTCTGCTTTTAGCTTATCGACATTCAAGCCCTTTAAGTTTATGCCCACTTGTTCAAGCATGCGTCTTGCGTCACCATAAAGGATAATTTGGCTTTCGTATCGGCGGAAATATGCGTCTGGATTCTTTGCTTTTTGTAGGCGATGTGATAGGAGCGGTTGGTTTTGTACTGCTCGGCATATTTGATGATTTCTGCAAGGTCTTTGATGCGGTGTTCCAGTTCCACCATGCTCTGCTTTGCAGACTTTCCAGCTTCGGTTTTCACCGCAATTTTGTGTTCCAGTTCTGCAAGGGAGCCGACTTCATTATAGCTCTGTGCGGCGATTTTTAAATTCTCAATGGCAGCCCACCTTTGCAGTCCCAGACTGCTTCTAAATTTCTCGTCCGAGGTATCAATGAGCCTGCGGGCAGAGTAGTCCCTTTGGGGATTACTGCCTTTCGCTCCCGTTTCCTTTCGATGCGTTCCTTGATACGTTCTTTTGTGTATTCCTTACCCAAAGACCTTGTACTGCCACGCACAAAACGCTCTTTATCAAGAGGGCGGAATGAGATGTATTTGGCAGCTCCTTCTTCAAAAGTTTCCCCTTTGATTTCATACCCTTTGGCTCTCATCAGAAGCAGAAATTCTTCGTAAGTGGAAGCCGACTTGATACAGAAATTGATGTCCTTTCTGATCTGCGTTTTCCATGCAGAACCGTTCTGCTCGGACTGCCATTCTTTGTACTTTCTGCCACGCTGCGCACCGGAATGATGACGGAAAGATTGTGTTCCTTGCACAGTTCATCACTCAGTTTCCGGATGTGGTAATAGGACTGTTTGCAGTCGTGATATTTGTTATGTTCGATGTTATCAGCGACGCAAAAATTGATGTGATTATGGACGTGTCCTTTATCAATATGGGTGGTAACAACATACGAATATTTTCCCTCTAAAAGTTTATCTGCAAGCTCCTTTCCAATGTGGTGCGCTTCTTCAAAACCGACCTCTCCCGGAGCAAAAGCCTGTATCAGATGATAGGCTTTGTTGGGACTGTTTTCCCGGCAGTGGTCGAGAGTATATTTGAAGTCATAAGCTGCGGTTTCCGGAGAACAGGCATAAGAGGAAACGAACATTTTTTCATCGGTTTTTTCGGGGTTGCAGATGTAGTCTATCGCTTTATCAATGGTTGCTTTGATAGCATGGATTTTTGTGTACGCCATACTTCATTCATCAACTTCTTTACTTCGTCCATATCTTCCTGATAAATGTTTCCGGTGCTGTTTACCCGCTTGGTAATCTGGTTCAGATTTGAGCTGATCCGTCCAAGCTCCGTATTATAATTTCTTAAATAACTGTAATCCACGTCATAGACATAGCCATACAAAATGAGCTTGCGTAAGAAAGCGGACTTGCTTTTCATTCCCGATAATCGGAACTTCTCGTCCAGGATATATTGCTCGTCATCATCGAGATAAAATTGCACCGGATTGGTGCGTTTTCTGTTTGCCATTTCTTTAACTCCTTTCTGATTTTGGGTACAAAAAAAACTGCTGTAAAATGTTCGATGTTTTACAACAGTTTGTTTCAAAGTGTATTCGATTTTTGGATAAAGCTATCCAAGAGAAATTGTAGCAAAATTGCAGAAGAAGGTCAATGATTTTTCTGTGAAAAGTGGCTCAAAAATATAAGAGGGTTAGGGATACTTCCCTATGGAAATTTACGGATATGCCTGTGGCATAAAAGTAAGTTTCAGCCCATGTGTCATGACATGGGCAGTGCTTGCTATGTGTGTTTTCGACACTCCCGAAGGGTGTGTCGGTATTTTAATGTAAGTGAAAAACGGTTGTGGGTGTTCTTTTTGAATGACAAGAACAGGATACAATATAATGCTCAGTGCAAGAAGTGTGTGCATGACTGTAAGCAGAGCTTCCGGTGCAGGATTGTGTGGTGTGGGAAGTATTGTTCAAAGTGGAGAAAAAGAAGTTGATATTATTCGCTTAAACGTCTAAAATAGGCATATAGATGGAGGAAAAATCATGGATTATATGTCAATAAAAGAGGCGTCTGAAAAGTGGGGAATTTCTGAGAGAAGAATACAACGATTGTGCTCAGAAAATAGAGTTGAAGGTGCGATTCGTTTTAGTAGAGTTTGGGCAATACCAAAGCAAGCGATAAAACCCAGAGATAAAAGATACAAAGGGAGTGAACAAAATGAATGAGAAGATATTGATTATAGATGATGAAAAAGAAATAACGGAATTGATAGAAGTTTTTTAAAAATGAAAGCTATCAAGTTTTCAAAACATATTCTGCAAAAAGAAGCCGTTCATGTCATCAATAAAGAAAGTATAGATTTGGCAATAGTTGATGTAATGTTGCCCGATGGAAGTGGTTTCAATTTGTGCAAGTATTCGTGAAAAATACACGTATCCGATTATTATGCTTACTTCAAAAACAGAGGGGATTGATCGTGTCACAGGGCTGTCATTAGGAGCTGATGATTATGTTACCAAACCTTTTCTTCCTGTTGAGTTAGTGGCTAGAGTAAAAGCACAATTAAGAAGAGTTTACGATTATGACGGCAGAGTACAAAAAATACTAATACGATTGCAGTAACAGGACTTTTTCTAAATAAGGTTTCACATGAATGTAGATTGAATGATGAAATAATCAAGCTAACTCCCACGGAGTTTGCAATCCTATGGCTGTTATGCGAAAACAGAGGAAAGCCGTTCAGTGCAGAAGAATTATTTATGACTGTATGGGGGAAAAGTATTTCAAAAACAGTAGAAATACAGTTATGGTACAAATTAGACATATTCGTGAAAAATTGAATGATACGGGAGAAAACCCGAAATTCATAAAAACTATTTGGGGGTGGGTTATATTGTCGAATAAAAAGTTTTCATATAAATATAGGCAGACATTGTTGCTTCAACATTTAATCGGTGGAATAGCTGTTTTAATTCTGTTAGTGGTTGTCTATTTTTTTATTGATATTTTATACGATAACAATTTTTACATAATACTTGAAAATCTATTTGGACAAGAGTTTGCATATTTAATACATGATTATGAGCCAGCCGTTATTGTGTATATAATTACTACATTGGAATTATTGGTATGGATTGTAATTGAGTTGCTATCATCGCAAAAGATCATGAAGGTAATGGATAGCATAGATACCATTTTAGATAATTCTGTTGATACAGTTGTATTACCGACAGAGTTTTCCGAACTACAAAATTGGCTTAATTATTTGAAAATTCAAAATCGAGAACAACAGCGGTTGTTGGAAATTGAAAATCAAAAGAAATCTGACGCGCTTACTTATCTTGCGCATGATATACGGACACCTCTTACTTCTATTATTGGATATTTGAGTCTTTTATGTGAGGCTCCTGATATGCCTTTAGAACAACGAAACAAATTTACTCATACCGCATTTAATAAGGCACTGCAATTTGAAAAACTCATAGATGATTTTTTTGACATTACTCGGTTCAATTTATCAGAAAAAGCATTAAATAAAAAGGAAGTGGACTTATGTTTTTTGCTTGAACAACTATCTGATGAGTTTTTCCCATTATTGCATGTAAAAGAACTGCATATAAAATTTAGTATTCCAGACGAACTTATAGCATTAGTAGATGGCGAAAAAATGGCAAGAGTATTTAATAATGTCATTAAGAATGCAATTATGTACAGTTACCCCCAAACGGCAATAGATATTTGTATGACAAGTTCTGATGATAATATTACTGTTATGATTGCAAATCATGGCGATACGATACCAAATGATAAACTTGAACATATATTTGATAAGTTCTATCGTGCGGATGAAAACTATCAGACAAGAGAAAATGGAACAGGACTTGGATTGGCAATCGCAAAAGAAATAGTACGAATGCACAATGGATTAATTACGGCTACAAGCATAGATGAAATCACGACGTTTACTATTACACTACCTATTGTAAAAGAATAAGAAAAAAATAAGATTTCAATAAGCAATAAAGAAACAACAATTTGCTTTTAGTTGGTATGATAATACTGATATAAGCAAATTGTTGTTTTTTAAAATGGAGGTGGTTGTTACGAATAGGTATAATATAAATATAAATAAAAATAAACTTTTACGTTTTTGTACCATTGGTTTGTTTATAGCATATATGGTTGTCCTATTTCGTATTGTGCTATTTAAGCAAGTCGCATTGAACAATTTATTCGCTGCAATAGGTTCTATGGAGCGAACTATAAGTATCATTCCTTTCAAATCTCTTTTTGAAATGATAAATAATAATATTTCGGTACTCCGGATACTAGAGAATGTTTTGGGAAACATTATTATTTTTATTCCATTCGGTTTACTATTGCCGATTTTTCAAAAAGATAAATCAAAAAAGATAATATTATATGGATTGACTCTAAGTGCGTTTGTTGAAATAATCCAGTATGTTTTTGCATCAGGAAGCAGCGATATTGATGATTTATTACTTAATACCTTAGGTACTGCTTTCGGTTATATGGGTTATAAAATAATACGTCAAAAATCACATACTGATACTTCTGCTGTTATTTCAATAATTGTATTAGTATCTGTTTTAGGAAGTGTTGCTCTTGGTATAGGACTTGTAAATTATACTGATTTATTTATGCTATCAAGTAAAAAGACTGTTGTTGAAAATGGGGAGCTTGTTCAAAATTTTATTGATACACCACAATCTGTCAGTGGAAAGATTGTAGATATTAACGGGAACATATTGACAGTTGAAAAGAGTGTTCAGAATGCAACAGAAATGCGTACTCTAGTAGATTTAGAAATTACCCCCAATAGCAATATATACATTTGTTACGATGAGATAGATTATTTTTTTCGATGCTATATCTAGCGAACAAATATCATATAAGCAAATTGAATACGCTGATTTTGTATCTCAAAAAAGTGCTACTTTTACCAGAGAGAATAATGTACGAGTATGGAGTTCTGATGGGAAAACGATTGATAATTTAGTAATCATAGAATGTATTGAATAAAAGAAGAAAAGCTGTCACAGAGTAGACAAATTTAGGTTGCTATTGGTGAGTAGAAATGGAGATGGTAGCATGGGAAAATGCTAATACTGACATTTGAAGATAGTGAGGAAGAAATACTGAACCACATAATATCCTATGTCAGTACAGGAGCAAAAGCGTTTTAAGTGGTTGAAAATGCAAAAAAAATTTGAGTTTTGAGGGGTTGGAAATAGATGATATAAATCGTTCGATAAGAAAACAGAAACAGGAAATAGATTTGACATTTACAGAGTTTGAAATCCTCTATCTGTTAGCCAACAATCCAGGCAGAGTGTTCAGCAAGGAACGGATTTATGACATTGTGTGGAAGGAATCATATTCCGGTGATTACAACATCGTCATGAGCCATATCCGTAATATTCGGGAGAAGATAGAAGATAACCCAAGGAATGGGTAGCTTTGCTCGGAACAAGTGAACACCAATTAGGTATTGCAGTTGATATTAATGCTGATAAATCAAAGAGCTCAAATGATGAGGTATATACGTGGCTTGCCGCAAATGCACATAATTTTGGTTTCATATTACGGTACCCACAAGGGAAACAGGAGATTACAGGGACAAGCTATGAGCCATGGCATTATAGATATGTAGGAGTAGATGCGGCACGGGAAATTTATGAAAGAGGAATATGTCTTGAAGAATATTTTGAGCAATAGATTGGGGAGTGAGGATTATAGCTAAGTTACTGTTGCTTTCACTTGAGGAAGATGAAGAAGTAGTATTAAATGCAGTTATGTCTGCATTGGGAAGTTTTGAAAATAAAACACAGTTAAAAGAAGAAATAGGGTGTGAAAAATTAGCCTTTGAAGGAATGGAAATAGATGCATCAGAACGGTTAGTATATCGTGGTGAGAAAGAAGTAAATATTACGTTTACAGAATTTGAAATACTTTATCTGTTAGCAAGCAGTCCGGGACGGGTGTTTAGTAAGGAGCAAATTTATGATCTTGTCTGGGAAGAACCCTATTTCGGTGATTATAACATCGTCATGAGCCATATCCGGAATATTCGGGAGAAGATAGAGGATAATCCAAGTAAGCCAATCTACATACAGACGGTATGGGGTGTAGGTTATCGTTTCAACAAAAATATAAGCAGCGGTCTGTGAGTAGATTACAGATCACTGCTTATTTTTCATTTTTAATACCCAAGAGATATTCACAAGATACATGAAAAAATTCTGCCAGAGCCACTACCTCATAATCCGGTACAAAGCGTGTTCCTTGTTCAATACGAAGTACTGTAAGATCACTGAACTCATATCCTGCAAGCTGGAGCTGTTCTGCTAATGCTTTTTGTGATATGTGTTTTTCAGTTCGTAATTCCCTTACTCGTTGCCCAATAAGGTTCTTGGAATTGTTTCCTTTATTCCAGTAAATCTTCATTCAAATACCAACTTTCTAAAGATGAAGTGCTACATGATTTTACGGAATAATGTTGATAATATACTTCTAAAGATGAAGTATAAGAAAATAAATTTATTTGATGTAATCTTGGGATTGATAATACTGACTGCAAAATGCAATACTTATATGGAAAGGTGGATACAAAATGAACGAAGTATTTGAAACAGTAGCAGAGGTATTGGAGGAGCTTAGAAGCGAAGCAGAAGAACGAGACTATTATGTTCACACAAATGAATCGGAAAATGCAGATAAAGCATTGAAAAAGGCGAATCGGGAATATGAAACGGTGTTGGCTGAGCTTTCTGCAGAGCACAGAGAATTTTTCGAAAATTATATGGATATAGTGGATCACGCTCATTTTCAAGAAGAACAAAGAGCCTACTATCAGGGGATGGTAGATGTAATGCAGATATTTGACGGACTGGGGATTTTAAAGGAAAGAAACAAAGTGAAAGAAGTGCTTATGCATATCAAAGAATAGTTCAAACAGGGTGGATGGCTTACCGGGAAGCTGACCACCCTGTTTTTCTTCAGAATAATTCAGAAATAATCCAGAAAAAATCGAAATCTTTCTGCTATTCTGTCTCATGGGTTTTATATGTACGAAGATAGGCTTCCACAAGTGCAAGAATAGTGGTGATCTGATCGTTTGTACATTCTGAAAGATAAACCAGCAGCCTTTGGTAATCCAGATTATCGGTTGGAGCTGCCGGATAAAAAAACGGATCAGCAGAGATATGTAAAGCACGAATGAGTTGTCCGAGTTTTTCAAGACTTGGAACATTGCCATGATTTTCAATCTCTTTGATATATCTTGATGAGACACCGGATTTTTCGGATAACTCATCATAAGTCAGCTTTTGGTCTAATCTGGCTTTCTTCAGGCGAAAACCCATGTCTTTATCAATTTTCTTAGATTTAGCCATATCATGCACCTCCGTATATAGTGTATAGTTCACGATTTGAAAAAGAAATGAACTAATAAAGCACTAAAACAGAGGGATATAGCACACTTTAATGAAATAAGAAACTTTGGATATTGCATAAAAAAACGCAATGTTCAAAGGTTTTTTCACATGCTTTTTATCCTTTGAATGTGTTTGGGAGAGTTATGTATTCTGAACCGTTGAAAGGATATTTTTGTATTTGGAAAATAGTGTCCTGTTTAGTGCGTGAAAGGGCAGGTAAATAGGTTGCATTTTAAGTAATGCGGCAAATTCTACAATTGAAAGTGCATTATATACACTCGTAGAATGTGGAGAAAATTTAATATCAGATATGAACAGCGTCCTGTGGGTGTGTGCCTGCGAGGACGTTTTTTGTATACAGAAAAATTTCTATAAAAATTTTTCAATCCACCCGAACATCTCCCCGGTTTCATTTGGGAGATACACCGGAAGGGAAAAAAAGGCAAATGCCTTGTCATTCGGAACGGGAGGAGGTGAACTCGTATGGGGCAACCTTCCTCTAAGGATGAAATGACCGTCAGGCATCAGTTTGACCGTTTGTGCCAGATGGCATTAAAAGGCGAAGCTGTCAATTATTACAAACACATGGACTATCGCAGAAAACACGAAGTCACATTCTCTGAACTGTCAGAAAAGGAGTTGAGCAAACTATTTATTATGGATGAGTACGGAACAGAAAATCATCATTTTGAAGTGCATGGCTATGATATTGAAGTAAAAAATACTTTGATTGCGGAAGCATTAAAAGAACTTACGGAAAGAAAAAGGAATGTTATTTTACTTTCCTATTTCATGGAGATGAGCGATGCAGATATTGCAAGAGAAATGAATCTGGTTCGCAGTACCATTCATGAACACAGAACACGCTCACTGGAAATTTTGAGAAAGATCATGGAAGGAATAGCAGATGAAAAAGATGTCTAAAACCAGAAATAAAGAAAATTTGTTGCCTTTCCATATTATAAAGGCAGCATCAGAGGGCGATGTGAGTGCAATCAATGCCGTGTTAAAACATTATGAAGGGTACATAATCAAATTGTCCACAAGAAAGTTGTATGACGTAAAGTGGACAGGTACACTACTGCATTGATGAAACTCTGCGTCGCAGATTAGAAACAAAGCTGATCACAAAGATATTGGCTTTTGAAGTTGCATAACAGGCGGTTAGCATTGTCCCTTTCCATTCGCTGATTGCTGCGTATGCACCCTGTACCTTGACAACTGAATATTTTTTGCATACAGGACGTGAGGATATGTGGAGCCACTAGGTAGATTCGCCAAGATGTACCTGCTCTTTGAGCGGAGTGAACGTGAGGGAATGTTGAAACATTACATTGAAGCAAAGGTATGGAGCGAGAAGATCTGACAAAATGTGTGGCAGTAACACAGGGCGATGAAGCATGTCCGTGATAATGATACTTCCGGATTGTAAGGAAATTTGCAGTCCGGTCAATTTAGATGACGGTGCAATACCGATGTGGGCAGAGTAATGACCTGCCACCTGTATGGATTTTTTGTTATCTGCTGATGAGAGATAGGAGCTGAGTTTCTATTTGTCATGGGCAGATAATGTGCTGCCTATTTTGAAGATATGGAGGTGTTCATAATAGATAACATAGAAGCAAAAATGAAGGGAAAGATGGTTCCGATTTGGGAAAAATATATGTTAACGGTCGATGAGGCTGTTCAATATTTTGGAATTGGTGAAAAGAAGATAAGGATGCTGATTTCTGAAAATACTGATACTGATTATTGTTTTACGGTGCAGGTTGGGAATAAATCGTTGATTAATCGGCATAAATTTGAAGAATTTCTTAATCAAACCACTTCCTTGTAGAAATGAAAAATGCGAAACTTTATCACTTTAAAGTGGTAAATGCCGCCCTGGTATGATATAATATGGTTGTCGTGCTAGGGCTTCTTCGTAGAAAGGAGCAAAGACGTTTGAGTGAAAGAAATCGCAATCAGAAAAGACGTGATAAAAAAGGACGTATTTTACGAAACGGAGAAAGCCAGCGAGCGGATGGAAGATATGCATTTGTTTATACAGACTGCTTTGGAAAACAGAAATTTCTTTACAGTTGGAAGTTGGAGTCGACAGATCCTCTTCCGGTAGGAAGAAGACCTTGTCAGTCACTTAGAGAGAAGGAAAAAGCCATTTTAAAAGATATAAATGATGGGATTACTCCATATGGTGACAATTTGACAGTTCTTGAGTTGGTAAAAAAGTATATCGGTCAAAAGACTGGTGTTCGTCATAATACAGAAGCGAATTATAATTTTGTTATCAACATTATTAAGAAAGAGGAATTTGGTGCCAAAAGGATTGATAAGGTAAAACTATCAGATGCAAAAGCATGGTTGATTAAGCTTCAGGCAGATGGTAGGGGATATAGCACCATTCATTCAGTACGGGGAGTGGTAAGACCTGCTTTTCAAATGGCTGTAGATGATGATTTGATTCGTAAAATCCGTTCGAGTTTCAACTATGTACAGTAGTTGTAAACGATAGTGTAACAAGAGAAGCCATAACCAGAAAACAAGAAAGAAAGTTCTTGGAATTTATTAAGAATGATGAGCATTATAAACGATACTATGATGGTATGTTTATCCTCTTTAAAACCGGACTTCGTATTTCAGAGTTCTGCGGATTGACACTTTCCGATATTGATTTTGAAGAAAAGCAAATCAGTGTAAATCATCGGCTTCAAAGAACCAGAGATATGAAGTATGTTATTGAAGATACCAAAACGTCAAGTGGAACCAGAATCATTCCTATGACTGAGGAAGTGTATGAATGTTTTAAGCGTATTGTTGAAAATCGTAAAAAGCCCAAGAAAGAACCTGTGATTGATGGATATAAGGGATTTCTGTTTTTAGATAAGAAGGATATGCCGGAAGTTGCTTTACATTGGGAAAAACATTTTGAGTGGGCATTGGCTAAGCATAATCGAATCTATAAAGAGCAGTTACCAAAAATCACGCCGCATGTTTGCAGGCATACCTACTGCAGCAATATGGCAAAAAGCGGGATGAATCCTAAAACGCTTCAGTATCTTATGGGACATTGGGGTAACATTGAATACATATACGCATCTGGGAGCAGAGGATGCCAAGGAAGAACTTGGCAAATATGCTAAGATGGCTTAAAAGATTAAGAAAATTGATACAACTAAAAGATAACCTAAGTGGAAAAAGTCTTTAGTAAAATGAGAAAATTAAGCTGTTTTACTAAGATTTTTACTAAATTTGGATGATAAGATATACGAATTTATGCCACGATATGCGACGAAAACGAAGAAAACAATCTATCACAGCAAATCGTAGAAAGTGGTGTAAAATCAAGGAAAATCAGTATTTTCAAGGAGTTTTTAAGGCATGATAAAAATATTATTTGTTTGCCACGGCAACATCTGCCGCAGCACCATGGCCGAAAGCGTCCTCACCCACCTGGTCCACCAGCTGCACCTCGACAACCAGTTCGAGATCGACTCCGCTGCGACCAGCCGTGAGGAGATCGGCAACCCGCCGCACTACGGCACAAAAAATAAATTATACGAAGAAAACATTCCGCTTGTTCCGCACCGGGCGCGCCAGATGACAAGGGATGACTATCTGTATTTTGATTATCTGATCGGCATGGATTCCGCAAATATCCGGAACATGACAAGAATCGCGGGAGGCACGGACAGCCAGGATAAAATATACAAGATGCTTTCATTTGCGGGCTATGAAGACACGCAGAAATTTACCGGGGCGCGGGATGTGGCCGATCCCTGGTACACCGGCAATTTTGATGAAACCTATGAAGATGTGGTTGCAGGATGCAAAGGATTCCTGTATTATTTACAGCAGAAAGGGGACATTTCAAGAGAAATCGAAATTCCCCGGTAAGTAAGGAGTGACATTGGGTGAAATATCTGATCATTGGAGCTGGTGGGACAGGCGGAGTTGTCGGTTTTCACATGGCGCAGGCAGGAAAAGATGTGACGTTGATCGCCAGAGATGCGCATTTGGAGAGTATACAGCAAAAGGGACTGACGCTTCAGACCATGTGGGATGAGAACACAAAGACCATACCGGTAAAGGCATCTGACATGCAGCATTACAAAGACCGGCCGGATGTGATCTTAGTCTGCGTAAAAGGATATTCGCTGGATGGAATTTACGAATTTATCTGTAGAATTGCAAAACCGCAGACGATTGTGATTCCAATGTTAAATATTTATGGAACCGGAGCTAAGATGCAGGAAAAACTGCCGGGAATGCTTGTGACGGACGGATGTATTTACGTGTCAGCCAATATTAAGGAGCCGGGAGTTATTTTGCAGCACGGAAAGATTCTGCGCATTTTCTTCGGCGTGCGCCAAAAGAAGAAAAATGCCAGCTGTTAGAGCAGATTCAGAAAGATTTCCGTGACAGTGCAATCGATGGGATATTATCAGAACAGATCCAGCGGGATGCGCTGGAGAAATTTTCCTATGTGTCACCGATCGGAGCGGCGGCCTTTCTACTTAAATGCCACGGCAGGAGATTTCCAGAAAGAGGGGAAAGCAAGAGAACTGTTTTGCACGATGATAAGGGAAATCGTCGCACTGGCGACGGCCATGGGATTTCCGTTTGAAAAGGATATGGTTTCCGTAAATCTGCAGATTTTATCTAATCTTCCGCCGGAGGCAACCACGTCAATGCAAAGGGATGTGATGGCACACAGACCGTCGGAAGTGGATGGTCTGGTATACGAAGTGGTGCGCATGGCGCACAGATATCAGGTTCCGGTGCCCGCATATGAAAAAGTGGCACAGAAACTGCAAGGAGAAATTATGTGCGAAAAAATTCTCACACAGAAGGAAATGTGGAGATAAAAAGGGAAGAAAAATAACAGGATTCATTGCAGATAATGAATCATAAAAACACAGGAGAACAACATGGAATACAAATACAGCACAATTAACGAGGTAAATCATTTTGAATTTGGCGAGGCTGTAGTTGGGGACATCCAGCTGACAGAGCGCATGTTTCATCTGGTACTGGACAATGTAAAAATCTGTCCGGAAAATTCCTGCAACCGCGACATCCGGATGATGCGTACCAATGAACTTTTATTTAAGATTTCAGATGCAGAAATCATTTCGCTTGTTGAGGAAGGATACAACGAATACGATGCTGATGGAAATTTAAAGCACACGTATCCGGACGAGGAAGTGGAAAAAGCAAAGTATGATGAGGTGGCACAGGTTCTTTTGGAGGGAACCATATATGAACTGACGTTACAGAGCGGTGTTTATACGTTTATCATTGACGGAACCAACGACCGTACCTACGCGCTGAAAGTAACCGGAAGCGGCGATACGCAGGAGTGGAACCGGTTCCTTGAGGTATAGAGTCGGGAAAGCTTTTGTTTGCCGGGTAGCCTTTGAACAGAAACACAGGAGGAAAAAGACATGATACAGACCGTTATTTTTGATCTGGACGGGACCCTTTTGGATACAGAAAAATACTATTTCGCGAAATGGAAAGAGGCTATGGCGCATTTCGGATATCATATGACCGATGAGGAGGCATACAGTGTGCGTTCCCTTGGGATGCCTTATGCACCGGAACATTTTAAAAAGCTGTATGGAGAAGATTTTGACTATGACAAAGTGCATACATATCGCAGAAAACTGACGGATCAGGTGCTTGATGAGGGACCGATTGAGGCAAAACCGGGAGCAGAGGAACTGTTAAAATATTTGCGCAAAAAGGTGTGCGTACAGCGATTGCCACCGCAGGAGGTGTGGAGCGCAGCAGCAGTCTGCTGAAGAGAGTGGGATTGTATGACTATCTCGACCACATTGTTTCTGCCCGGCAGGTCGCCCATGGCAAACCGGCGCCGGATGTTTATCTGTACGCCTGCAGCCAGCTTCATGTGCAGCCACAGGAATGCTATGCGGTGGAAGATTCTCCAAATGGAATTCACAGTGCATACAGTGCAGGATGTAAGGTGTTTATGGTGCCGGATCTGACACAGCCGGATGCCGAACTGGAGAAATTTATATACAAAAAGTGGAATCGCTTGTAGCACTAAAGGAGTATTTTTAAATTTTTTCTTGCAATCACTGGAATTGTGTGATAAAACAGATTACAAAAGGAACGTACATCAGGGATGTACGACAGAAAATGCATAGATGGAGACTCTGATCTTCAGGCGTCGACAGGAATATAGCGTCACCGACTGAGAGCGCTGTTTGAAAGAGATGATTATGGGAACACTGCCGGAGCAGACGGATTGAACACGGGCAGGATGGTTTTGAAAAACCGGAATGTGGAAGTAGGTTCGTACGTGAGCGCACGTTACGCGTAAGAGAGGGAAGATGAGAATGTCTCATTTTTCAATGCGGGTGGTACCGCGGATAATCTGAATTATTCGCCCCGGAATACAATTATAGTATTCCGGGGCTTTTCTTTTTCATAAGAGGAGCCCCGCAGAAAAAGAAGAGTAGAAAAGATGAGTAACATTTACAGAGATGTCACACTGAATCAGGTAAGCGAGCAGGACATCGGAAAGACGATCCGTGTCGCTGGCTGGGTAGAAAATATCCGTGACCATGGCGGAGTATCTTTTATTGATTTAAGAGATATGTATGCAGTGATGCAGATCGTTATCCGCGATGGAAAGCTGTTAGAAGGAATCCGTAAAGAGCAGGCTATTACCGTGGAAGGTCTGATCGAAAAGAGAGATGAGGAAACCTACAATCCAAAGATCCCGACCGGAACCATCGAGCTGGATGCAAAGGAAGTGACGGTACTCGGAGAAGTATATTCCCAGCTTCCGTTTGAAGTAATGACCAGCAAGAGTGTGGTACACGAAGATGTACGTCTGAAATATCGGTATCTGGATCTGAGAAACCAGAAAGTAAAAGACAATATCATTTTCCGTTCTAAAGTGATCTCTTATCTGCGTGAGAAAATGACAAGTATGGGATTTCTGGAGTTACAGACACCGATCCTGTGCGCATCTTCGCCGGAGGGTGCAAGAGATTATATCGTACCATCCAGAAAATTCAAGGGAAAATTCTATGCACTGCCACAGGCACCACAGCAGTTCAAACAGATTTTAATGGCATCCGGGTTTGATCGATATTTCCAGATCGAACCTTGTTTCCGTGATGAGGATGCCAGAGCCGACCGTTCACCGGGAGAGTTCTATCAGCTGGATTTTGAGATGAGTTTTGCCACACAGGAAGATGTATTTGCAGTTGGTGAAGAAGTTCTTTCGTCTGTATTTGAAAAGTTCGCACCGGAAGGAAGCGTTGTGACCAAGGCTCCATATCCGATTATCAGTTATAAGCAGGCAATGCTGGAGTTTGGTTCCGATAAGCCGGATCTGCGTAACCCGCTTCGTATTATCGATGTGACCGACTTTTTCCAGAAATGTACGTTCAAGCCGTTCATCGGAAAAACGGTTCGGGCAATCCGCGTACACGCCGATATGTCCAAAGGTTTCCACGAGAAACTCCTTAAATTTGCAACCGGACTTGGCATGGGTGGTTTAGGATATCTGGAAGTATTGGAAGATGGTTCTTACAAAGGGGCCAATTGATAAATTTATTCCGGATGACTGCAAGGAAGAGTTCCGCACACTGGCAGGACTTGAAGTTGGCGATACAATTTTCTTTATGGCAGATAAGGAAGAACGCGCTGCATATTACGCCGGAATGATCAGAAACGAACTCGGTGAGAAGCTGGATCTGATCGAGAAGAATGCATACCGTTTCTGTTATGTCAACGATTTCCCGATGTTTGAGAAAGATCCGGAGACAAAGAAGATCGGATTTACCCATAATCCATTCTCCATGCCACAGGGCGGCTTAGAAGCACTTAATACCATGGACCGCTGGATATCCTGGCTTACCAGTACGATATCGTCTGCAACGGTGTGGAATTATCTTCCGGAGCTGTGCGTAACCACGATATGCAGATCATGGAAAAAGCATTTGAGATTGCAGGTTACGACAAAGAAGTGTTAAAGAACAAGTTCGGCGCATTATACACCGCATTCCAGTACGGAGCACCGCCACACGCAGGTATGGCTCCTGGAGTTGACCGTATGATCATGCTTTTACGCAACGAAGAAAATATCCGTGAAGTCATCGCATTCCCGATGAACGGAAACGCACAGGATCTGATGTGCGGTGCACCAAACGAAGTCACCGAGCAGCAGCTGCGTGAAGTGCATATTAAGGTTAGAGATTAAAGAGAAGGGAACAAAATATGGCAAACGTAATCTCAGACGAGACAATGGAATATGTTGGAATCCTTGCAAAGCTGGAATTGTCTGACGCGGAAAAAGAAGCTGCGAAAAAAGACATGGAGAGCATGCTGGATTATATTGATAAATTAAACAAACTGGATACCTCCAATGTGGAACCGATGTCCCACGTATTTCCGGTACAGAATGTGTTTCGGGAAGATGTTGTGGAAAACGGCGATGGTGGAGAGGATACACTTGCGAACGCACCGGAGCGTCGCGACCGCGCATTTGTAGTTCCAAAGACGGTAGAGTAAGGAGGGGCAGCTATGAATTTATTATCGCTCACAGCGGTAGAGCTGGGAAAGAAAATAAAAGCGCATGAAGTGACCGTTGAGGAAGCAACAAGAGCTGCTCTTGACGCGATTCGTGCAAAAGAAAAGGATATCAACAGCTTTGTCACCGTAGATGAAGAGTCTGCGATGATCCGCGCAAAAGAAGTACAGAAAATGATTGATGACGGACACTGACCGGCCTCTGGCAGGTGTTCCGGTTGCCATCAAAGATAATATGTGTACAAAGGGAATGTTAACGACCTGCAGTTCGAAGATTTTATATAATTTTATTCCAACTTATACAGCGGAAGCAGTGATCAATCTGGAAAAAAGCGGGCGCAGTCATTCTCGGAAAGACGAACATGGATGAATTTGCCATGGGAAGTACCACAGAGACTTCTGCCTATGGGGGAGACAAAGAATCCATGGAATACCGCACATGTACCGGGCGGTTCTTCCGGTGGAAGCTGTGCGGCAGTGGCAGCAGAGGAATGTTACTATGCACTCGGATCGGATACCGGAGGATCTATCCGTCAGCCAAGTTCATTTTGTGGTGTGACCGGAATCAAACCAACTTATGGTACCGTTTCCCGTTACGGACTGATCGCATACGGTTCCTCTCTGGATCAGATCGGACCGATTGCAAAGGATGTGACCGACTGTGCCACAATTCTGGAGACAATTACTTCTTATGATAAGAAGGATTCCACATCGGTAAAACGAGAAGAAACCGATTTTACATCGGCACTGGTGGATGATGTAAAGGGAATGAAGATTGGTATTCCGCGTGACTATCTGGGCGAGGGACTGGACCCGGAAGTAAAAGAAGCCATTCTTGCAGCGGCAAAGACGTTAGAAGAAAAAGGCGCAATCGTAGAGGAATTTGATTTAAGTCTCGTAGAGTATGCGATTCCGGCTTATTATGTCATTGCGGCAGCAGAGGCAAGCTCCAATCTGGCACGTTTTGATGGAGTAAAATACGGATACCGCACAAAAGAGTACGAGGGACTGCACAATATGTACAAGAAGTCCCGCTCCGAAGGATTCAGATGGGAAGTAAAGCGCCGTATTATGCTTGGATCTTTCGTGTTAAGTTCCGGATATTATGATGCTTATTATCTGAAAGCACTGCGCACCAAAGCCCTGATCAAGCAGGCATTTGACAAGGCATTTGCAAAGTATGATGTGATTCTCGGACCGGCGGCACCGACCACCGCTCCGAAACTGGGAGAATCTTTGAGTGATCCGCTGAAGATGTATCTTGGAGATGTATATACCGTTTCGGTCAATCTGGCAGGTCTGCCGGGAATTTCCGTGCCGTGCGGTGTGGACAGCAAAGGACTTCCGATCGGTCTGCAGCTGATCGGGGATTGTTTCAAGGAGAAAAACATCATCCGTGCGGCCTACAGTTTTGAACAGACAAGAACGTATCAGCACAGTCCGGCAGCAGAAGCGTAGAAAGGAGAGAAGAGATGTCAAAAGAATATGAAACCGTCATTGGACTGGAAGTCCATGTAGAATTAGCAACCAGGACAAAAATCTTCTGTGCCTGCTCCACTGCATTCGGAAGTGCACCAAATACCCACACCTGTCCGGTATGTACCGGTATGCCGGGATCGCTTCCGGTCTTAAACAAAAAGGTGGTAGAGTATGCCATGGCAGTTGGTCTGGCAACAAACTGTCAGATCAATCAGTACAGCAAATTTGACCGGAAAAATTATTTCTATCCGGATAACCCGCAGAACTATCAGATTTCCCAGCTTTATCTGCCAATCTGCCATGACGGAGGGGTAGAGATCGAGACGGAATCCGGCGGGAAAAAGACCATCGGTATCCATGAAATCCATATGGAAGAGGATGCCGGAAAGTTAGTACACGATGACTGGGAAGGGGTATCTCTGGTGGATTACAACCGTTCCGGTGTACCGCTGATCGAGATCGTGTCCGAACCGGATATGAGATCCGCGGAGGAAGTTATCGCTTATCTGGAAAAACTGCGTATGACGATCCAGTACCTGGGTGCCAGTGACTGCAAGATGCAGGAGGGTTCCATGCGTGCGGATGTCAATTTGTCAGTTCGTGAAAAGGGCGCCAAAGAGTTTGGTACCCGTACCGAGATGAAAAATATCGGTTCGTTTAAGGCAATCGCACATGCCATTGAAGCCGAGACAGCCCGCCAGATTGATCTGATTGAATCCGGGGAAAAGGTTGTACAGGAGACCCGCCGCTGGAACGATGATCAGGGATATTCCTATGCGATGCGTTCCAAAGAGGATGCACAGGATTATCGTTATTTCCCGGAGCCGGATCTGGTACCGATCGTTGTCAGTGACGAATGGCTGCAGCAGATCCGGGACAATCAGCCGGAACTTCATGATGAAAAACTGGCCGTTATATTGCAGAGTTTGGTCTGCCGGAGTATGATGCACAGATTCTTACATCGGAGAAAAAAGCTGGCAGATCTCTTTGAGGCGACTTCTGCGATTTGCAATAAACCAAAGAAGGTTTCCAACTGGCTTATGGGAGAAACGATGCGTCTGTTAAAGAACCGGGAAATGGATGCCGAAGATCTCCGTTTTTCACCGGAGCATCTGGCAAAAATTATCGAATTGACAGAGGCCGGAACGATTAATAATTCCGTTGCCAAGGAAGTATTTGAAAAAGTATTTGATGAGGACGTAGATCCGGAGCGTTATGTGGAAGAGCATGGCTTAAAGAGTGATGACGATGAGGATGCACTTCGCGCAACAATTGAACAGATCGTCAAAGACAATCCGCAGTCTGTGGAGGATTACCACAACGGAAAAGAGAAAGCAATCGGATTTTTGGTCGGACAGACGATGAAAGCAACCAAAGGCAAGGCAAATCCGGGAATCGTAAATAAAATCTTAAAGGAACTGCTTTAAATCTTAAAGAAAAATGAAAAAACAGGGGAAAACTTGTCTTTACAGGCTGAATATCGTATAATAATTTTGCCGTCGCTTACTGCGGCGGCAATGTTATATGTAAAAAAGGAGTTTATACGATGGCGGAAGACCAGAATAATAAAGAAAATACCACGACATCCGATACAAACAATACAAGTGAATATGAAGATGTCTGTTACATCTGCCGCAGACCGGAGAGTGTTGCGGGAAAGATGATACATATCCAGAATGATATCTGCATTTGTCAGGACTGTATGCAGAAAACATTTGATACCATGAACAACGGTACCTTTAACATGGGCGATTTCATGAATATGAACATGGGAAAAATGCCGAATATCAGTATGATCAATCTGGCGGATCTGCAGAATGCGGTTCCAAACAAACAGAAGTTAAAGAAAAAGAAACCAAAGGATGAGCAGCCGAAACCGGAACTGGATATTCATTCCATTCCGGCACCGCACAAAATCAAGGCGCGTCTGGATGAGTATGTTGTTGGACAGGAACATGCCAAAAAAGTGATGTCCGTTGCCGTTTACAATCACTATAAACGTGTGATGGAAGACACCAATGACGGCGTGGAAATCGAAAAGTCCAATATGCTCATGATCGGACCGACCGGATCGGGAAAGACGTATCTGGTAAAGACACTGGCACGGCTTTTGGATGTGCCGCTGGCAATCACAGATGCGACATCCCTGACCGAAGCCGGATATATCGGTGATGATATCGAAAGCGTAGTCAGCAAACTTCTGGCTGCAGCTGACAATGATGTGGAGCGTGCAGAGCACGGTATTATTTTCATCGATGAAATTGACAAGATTGCCAAGAAGCGCAATGCCAATCAGCGGGATGTAAGCGGAGAGTCGGTGCAGCAGGGAATGTTAAAGCTTCTCGAAGGCGCAGAGATTGAAGTTCCGGTTGGAGCAAGCAGCAAAAATGCGATGGTTCCGATGACCACGGTAGATACGAAGAATATTCTGTTTATCTGTGGCGGTGCCTTTCCGGAACTGGAAGAGGTTATCAAGGAGCGCTTAAACAAGGAGGCGTCCATCGGCTTTAAGGCAGATCTGAAAGATAAATACGACAAGGAAGAAAATCTTCTCTGTAAAGTGACAGTGGAGGATGTCCGTAAATTCGGAATGATTCCGGAGTTTCTGGGACGTCTGCCGATTCTGTTTTCACTGGAAGCACTGACGGAAGATATGCTTGTGCGTATTCTGACAGAGCCGAAGAATGCGATTGTACGTCAGTACAAAAAGCTTCTGGCGATGGATGAAGTGGATCTGAGTTTACGGAGGACGCTTTGCATGCAATTGCAAAGCAGGCGAAAGAAAAGAAAGTCGGTGCCCGTGCACTGCGAGCCATTATTGAAGAGTTCATGCTGGATATCATGTATGAGATTCCAAAGGATGACAATATCGGAAAAGTGACGATCACAGAGGATTATGTGGAGAAAAAGGGCGGACCGCTCATTGAAATGCGTGGAGTTGCGGCACTTCCGGAACAGGAAGCAAACGCATAAAATGTAGAAAAACCGAAATAAAAGATCTGATGCCGGAGGGCATCAGGTCTTTTTCTTTTCCCTATTGTATGATATGATAGAAACAGTATTGTTTTGTTCGTAATTCGTAAGGAGGATGTATGAAAATCATTCATTGTGCGGATCTGCATCTGGATTCCCAGATGACAGCAAACCTGACAAAAGAGCAGGCAAGAGAGCGCAAAGAGAAATCATCCGTACGTTTACACGGATGGTCGAATATGCAGAAAAGACAGGGGTGCGTCTGATCATGATATCGGGAGATCTGTTTGATACACGAAATGTATCAGCATTGGCGCGCAACACCGTAAGGGACATGATCTGTACACATCCCCAGATTGATTTCTTATATCTGAGAGGAAACCATGACAGTGACAATTTCCTTTCCAAGCTGGAGGAAGTACCGGACAATCTGCTTTTGTTTTCCGATACATGGACTGCATACCGGTATGGAAATATTGTGATCAGCGGAATCGAGCTCTCGGAGAACAACCGGGCGACCGTTTACAATTCCCTTGTGCTGGGGCATGAAGATTTCAATATTGTCATGATGCACGGACAGGCGGGAGATTATGCATGTCGCTCACAGGCAGAGAATATCAGCCTGAACCAGCTGAAAAATAAGAATATTGATTATCTGGCGCTGGGACATGTACATACCTTCATGCAGGACAAGCTGGATAACCGCGGTACCTGGTGTTACTGTGGATGTCTGGAAGGACGCGGATTTGACGAGTGTGGACCGAAAGGATTCGTTTTACTGGATGTGGACGAGCAGACCTGCCGTGCCCAGATGCAGTTTGTTCAGATGGCAGCCCGCACACTGTACACGCTTGAAGTGGATGTGAGCAATGTCATGACGACAAGGGAAGCGGCGGAGCGGATGGAAGAAGCTGTAAAACAGGCGCAGTATCCGTCGGGAAGCCTTGTCAAATTTGTACTGACCGGTGAGGTGGAAGTGGATGCGGAGATCAATTGCGAGTATTTGCAGAATCTGTTCTCGGATTATTTTTATTTTGAAAAGGTGAAAGACCGGACAACCCTTCGGGTCGACTACAGTGATTATGAAAAAGATGCCTCGTTAAAGGGGGAGTTTATCCGTATGGTACTTGGATCTGAACTGTCACAGGAGCAGAAGGCAGAAGTGATCCGCTGTGGAATTTTGGCATTGTCCGGGGAGGAGATATAGGATGAAATTACGTTCCTGTCATATCGACAATTTTGGAAAACTATCGGATCTGCATCTGGAATTTCAGGACGGGGTCAATCTGTTTCACGAACCGAATGCATGGGGAAAAAGTACACTGGCCGCTTTTTTGCGGGTGATGTTTTACGGGTTTGACTCTAAGAGAGAATCCGGACTGTTTGATAAAGAACGTGTGGTATTCCGCCCGTGGCAGGGGGGAACGTATGGAGGCGAACTGGATTTTTCCTATCAGGAAAAGAGTACCGGATCAGCCGTACATTTGGAAAAACAGAAAAAACAGATGTTTTTCATTTATACGATCTTTCCACCAATCTGGAATGTCATGATTTTTCTTCCGAGATCGGAAGTGAAATTTTCGGACTGGACAGTGCGTCGTTTAAAAGGAGCGCATTTATTGCACAAAATGACTGCGAATGCTGCTCGACTGATGCGATCAATGCCAAGCTGGGAAATCTTGTAGAGAATACAAACGATATCAATAATTTTGAGACCGCTCAGAAAAAGATTCATGACCGGATGAATAAACTTTCGCCAGATAGTGCAACAGGTTCCATGAAAAAGCGGACGAACATGATCACGCTTTTAACGGAAGAACTGCGTGGCTATGATGCGGCAGAGGCGTCTTACAAAAAAGATTACCGAAAAACTTACCGAAAAACAGGAGCAGAGAAAAGAACTGGCCGGGATTCGGGATCAGTATGCAAAAGCATTGCAGGTGGCGAGTGAAGAGAGCCGCAGAGAAGGAATCAAGCAGGCCTATGCGGCCATCCTGCAGGAGGAACAGGAAAAGAAAGAGGCACTGGATGCTTTTGCGGATGTATTTCCGGACAGGTGCCGCAGGATGAGGAGTTTGCAAAGCAGAACCAGGATGTACAGATGCTTGGGGTGTTAAAAACCACTTTGTTTAATCTGGGGCTGACCGAAGAAGAAGAGAACCGTTTGCAGGAACTTGGTGATAAGTTTGAAAACCAGATTCCTTCTGAAGAAAAAAAATAACGGAAATGGAAAAAAGAGCAGGAGCGTTTTGCAAAACTGAAAGAGGAAAAAACGCAGCTGGAAACGAAAATGTCCTATTTTGAAGCGATGGCAATGAAGCGGGAAGAACCGGATTATACGGTAAAAATCGTCTTTCGATGATGATCTGCGGCATTATCCTGCTGGTGATCGGTGCTGCCGGTGGTGTGTTGTCGTTTCTGTTGCCGCAGGTGCAGAAGATGTTCCTTCCGCTTCTGGCGGTATCGGTGGTTGCGGCAGTGGCAGGTATTGTGCTTCTTGTGGTGCGCAAGGTGCAGGTATCAAAGGAAGAAGAAAAGGTACGTGCACTCCGGGTAAAGCATCTGGAAGAGGAACGTAAGCTCCGCGGACCGGTGGAAGAAATTCAAAAACCATGGAAGAGGCTTCAAAAGAAGCTTCACGCATCGAACAGGAAACCAAGGGTTTTCTGGAGCAGTATCAGATGGTTCCGGGAGAAAAGGATGCCAGAACCTGCCTGTATGAACTCCGCAGCCAGCTGCAGGAATATGAGCGTCTGCGCAGCCGTGCCGGAAAAAGCGATGCGGCAAGACAGGAATTTGAACGGAAACAGAACTCTTTGCTTGCATTTGGAAAAGAAGCGGGAATGGATTTCGGAGAAGATCTTGCAGCAGGAATCAGCCAGTTACAGATGAAGGCAACCGAGTACCGGATCGCACAGAAAGCATACGCAGAGGCAAGAAAAAAGAGAGAACTGTTTGAGCAGGAACACAATATGAAAGAACTGGCAGCGGTCGAAAAATGTCCATATTCCCTTGACGAACTCAATTCCATGATCCGTGATGTGGATGAGCGGAGCGAGGATATCCGGGAAGCCATCGAGCAGTACCATCATCAGCTCGAAGATCTGCAGGATCAGCTGGATATCCGGGATGAAAAAGAACAGCAGCTTTCCATCTGCAGACAGGAACAGGAAGAAGAACAGCATTTATATGAAACCCTGCGTCTGACGGGAGAGTTCCTACAGAATGCAAAGGAGCAGTTTTCTGCGAGATATTTGGGGCCGATCGAGAACGGGTTTGGAAAGTATTACACGCTTCTGACCGGGGATAAAGAAAAAGACTGGATGGTGGATGCCAACATCGAGGTGCAGATGAAAGAGCAGGGCGAGATGCGGGAAACCAAGTGGCTGTCTGCCGGATATCAGGATCTGCTGGGAATCTGTATGCGTCTGGCACTGGTGGATGCGATGTATCCGAAGGAAAAACCGTTTCTGGTGCTGGACGATCCGTTTGTCAATCTGGATGAAGAAAAGATGGCACATGGTAATGAACTGTTTGGAAAAATTTCCGGGGAGTATCAGATTTTGTATTTTACCTGTCATGCAAGCCGGAATATAGAAAACACAAAATAAAGGGAGAGGAAACATGGAGAAAAGATTTTATTTCCGCAGATCGGCGGAATTATGCACGGAGGGGATTATAATCCGGAACAGTGGCTGGACCGGCCGGACATTCTGGAAGAAGATATCCGCATGATGAAGAAAGCCGGGATGAATTGTGCAACACTTGGGGTATTTTCCTGGTCAACCTATGAGCCGCGGGAAGGGGAATTTCATTTCGCATGGCTGCATGACATCATGGATAAGTTATATGCCAATGGCATTTACACGATATTGGCGACGCCGTCCGAGCGCGCCCGGCATGGCTGGATGAAACATATCCGGAGTGCAGACGCGTGGATTCCTACGGGGTGCGTGAACATCACGGGGTGCGGCACAACCACTGTATGAGTGCACCGGTTTATCGGAAGAAGGTTTCTGTGATCGTCAATAAGCTGGCAGATGAATTCGGAAATCATCCGGGACTTCTGATGTGGCATATTTCCAATGAATTTGGCGGGGAATGTTACTGTCCGCACTGTGTAAAGCGGTTCCAGGATTATCTGGCGGAAAAGTTTGACCATGATATTGAAAAACTAAACAAGGCATGGTGGACAACGTTCTGGAGTCATACTTACAATGATTTTTCCCAGATTGAGCCACCGTACCGCAACGGAGAATTCAGCATTATGGGATTGAATCTGGAGTGGAAACGGTTTGCCACCTGGAATATGACGGATTACATGAAGGCAGAGATTGCCATTTTAAAAGAACGTACCCCGCAGATCCCAGTGACGACGAACTTCATGAAGGAATACGACGGACTGGATTATCACAAAATGCAGCAGCCTCTGGATGTGGTTTCCTGGGATTCTTATCCGCGTTTCCACAATGATGAGGAAACATTTGCGGATACAATGACGGAGAACGCGTTTGATCACGCCATGATCCGTGGTCTGAAAAAGGATCAGCCGTTTATGCTGATGGAGAGTGCACCAGGACTGGTCAACTGGCATCCGTTTAATAAAATGAAACGTCCTGGCGTACACCGGCTGGCTTCGCTGCAGGCAGTGGCTCTCGGTTCCGATACGGTGCAGTATTTCCAGTGGCGGAAAGGAAGGGGATCGTTTGAGCAGTACCATGGGGCGGTTGTGGATCATCTCGGAACGGATGATACCAGAGTTTTTCGTGAAGTGGCAGATCTTGGGGAGAATTAAAGAAACTCAAAGATCTGGCAGGGACAGTCGTAAAAGCACCGGTAGCCGTGTTATACGACTGGGACAGCCTCTGGGCAACGGATGGAATGAAGGGGCTGGCAGAGTCCACCCGTAACTATATTAAGACCTGCAGGAAAGCATACCGCAATCTGTCGGCACTCGGAGTGGATGTGGATGTGATTTCCAGTGAAGAGGATTATAGCGGTTATTCTGTGATTGTGGCACCAATGCTGTATCTGCTGCATCCGTATGTCGGGGAGCGCATGAAACAGTTTGTGGAGCAGGGAGGTCATCTGATTGCAACCTATGTGACCGGATATGTGGATGAAAACCAGCTCAATTATCTGGGCGGATTTCCGGGAGACGGATTAAAGGATCTCTTTGGCGTGATCAGTGAGGAAATTGATACACTGTATCCGTCCGACCGCAACCGCGTACATTTTGCCGAAATGCCGGAAGGGGAAGTACGGGATTATGCGGAAGTTCTGCGTGTGGCAGATGGCACAAACGTGCTTGGTACCTATGAACAGGATTATTACAAAGGAATGGCAGCAGTAACGGAGCGCACATGTCAAAACGGCAGTGCCATGTATATCGCGGCCCGAAGCTGGATGATGCTTCCATGCAGCACCTGTATGCGCGTACACTGAAAAAAAGCGGAGTTTCGATGTATAAACTTCCATATGGCGTGGAACGTCACACACGCGAAGCGGATGGTATGCGGTATGTATTTTATCTGAATGATACGACCGGACCTGCAGATTGTTTCCGGGGTAGAGGGAATTGATCTTCTGACGGGAGAGGTGATCAAGGGAATTCTTACACTGGAACCGTATGGCGTGGCATGTGTAAAAGAATAAGTTCTATTCTGAAAGTTTTGTGCATATAGTTGCGGAAAAGAAGTGTGGGAGCTTCTTATGGATAGAAATTGTGATGCATTTATCCGCTCCAACAATACCTACGATATCCTGATTGCCAGAGAGTCTTTGGAGATTTCTGACGACCGGGCAGAATGTATACAAAATATCGGTGAAAAATTTGTGGCAGAATATTTTGACCGGGACGAGGTGCCGCAGCTGAGCATTAGGACATACGGATATTCGATTATCCCAAAATGTTTCGGACTGCTGGATACGCTTGCACTGGAGACAACCGGTATCCTGCAGCTGCAGAATCAGCCAGCCCTGTCCCTTCGGGGACAGGGTATTTTTATTGGATTTGTTGATACGGGAATTTCCTATGAATTGCCCTGTTTCCGGAATGCCGATGGAAGTACAAGAATCCGCTCAATCTGGGATCAGAGTATTCCGGCGGGGAGAAAAATACCCCTCAGGGATTTTTGTACGGAACGGAATATACACAAAAAAGAGATCAATGAGGCACTGGAACAGGAACATCCGCGGGAACTGGTTCCAGTGACGGATGAAGATGGGCACGGAACCATGCTGGCAAGTATTGCCTGCGGAAGTGAAGATCTGCAGGCTGGTTTTACTGGGGCGGCTCCTTATGCGGAACTTCTGGTTGTAAAGTTAAAACCGGCAAAACCATATCTGAAAGACTTTTTTATATTCCGCAAGAGATGCCTGCCTATCAGGAAAATGACATTATGGCGGCAATTGAATATCTCGAAGAGACTGCCAGAAAACTGGGGCGGCCTTATTCTGTGCCTTGGTCTCGGGACAAACAACGGAAGCCATTCCGGTGGCAGCAATCTTTCGGAACTTCTTGATGATATTGCGGGCAGATGGCGCCGGTGTGCGGTTGTGGCAACCGGAAATGAGGCGAATGCCAGACATCATTTTTACGGGAAAAGTGATGGAAATTCAATGGTTGCGGTAGAGGTGAATGTGGAACAGCGGATGCGGGGATTTTATCTTGAGTTGTGGTAAGTGCACCGGAATTGTTTGTGGTGGCGGTGCGTTCGCCGGGAGGCACTCTTATGCCGGCGCAGAATGTGCCCGGAAATTCGCATCAGGAACAGGAATTTATATTTGAAGGGACAAGAGTGGAAATTGATTATGCACAGGTGGGACGCACGCGGGGGATCAGCTGGTGTTTATCCGGTTTGAAAACCCGGCGGCAGGGATCTGGACGCTGTATGTTAATCCGAGTACCACGATCACAGGACAATTTCATATCTGGCTGCCAATGAGTGGAATGTTAGAAAAAGACGTGGTGTTTTGCGTCCGGATCCGGATGTGACACTTACCGTGCCGTCTTCGGCAAAAATTCCGATTGGGGTGGGTGGAATGGATCAAAAGAGTGGTATTTTATATCTGGATTCCGGGAGGGGGAATACCATTGCGTCGGTTGTAAAACCGGATTTTGTGGCTCCGGCTGTGGGCGTGCAGGCGATAGGAAGGCTTGGAAATTATGTGACACTGACGGGAACGAGTGCAGCTTCTGCAATTGCGGCAGGAGCATGTGCACAGATCATGGAGTGGGGAAACAGCCGTGGGAGAAGACTGCTTTTAAATTCGGTGCAGATCGGAAATATTCTGATCCGCGGGTGCGAAAGGAACCCGGATGTATCCTATCCGAATACCGCCTGGGGCTATGGAAAAATGAATGTTTACGATGCACTGATGAAATTTTATGGGGTATAAAATTTATATACAAAGCGTAAAAAGATATAAAAAATTTATGAAATGCTTTTTGAGAACCAAGTACGATATAATTAAGACTATACAGATTGGAGAGTGAAGTATGGAGAAAAAAGATTTATTAGCAAATTACGCAGCATCAAAACAGAATATGTGTATTACGAATGATACGATCTCGGACCGATTGTTTCAGGAGTATGGGGTAAACAGAGGACTTCGCGATGTCAACGGAAAGGGTGTATTGACAGGTCTGACCCGTATTTCAAAGATTGTGTCCTTCAAAGATGAAAATGGAAAACAGGTGCCATGTGACGGTGAGTTATGGTATCGCGGATATAATGTAAAAACACTGATCAAATCCATTGGACCGAACGAATTCGGCTTCGAGAAAGCAGCATATCTGCTGCTGTTTGGAGAACTTCCGGATCAGGCGCAGCTGGATGAATTCTGTGAGGTGCTCGGCAACAGCCGGACACTTCCGACCAATTTTACCAGAGACGTTATTATGAAGGCGCCTTCTAAGGATATCATGAATTCCATGACACGAAGTATTCTGACACTTGCGGCCTATGATCCGTATACGACAGATTCTTCCATTGAGAACAATATCCGTCAGTGTATGCAGCTGATTGCCAATTTCCCGATGATCGCGGCATATGGATATCACGCATATAATCATTATGAAAATGATTCGAGTATGTATATTCACCGACCGGATACCCGAAGCTTTCCACGGCAGAGAATTTCCTTCGTATGTTGCGGCCGAATAAGCAGTATACACAGCTGGAGGCACAGGTGCTTGATGTGGCACTGATGCTTCATATGGAGCATGGCGGCGGTAATAACAGTACGTTTACCACCCGTGTGGTTACTTCTGCTGGTACGGATACATATTCTGCCATCGCTGCGGCAATGTCTTCCCTGAAAGGACCAAAAAGCATGGCGGTGCCAACATCAAAGTTATGCAGATGATGAATGATATCCGGGAAAATGTGCATGACTGGAGCGATCGTGACGAGGTGAAGTCCTATCTTGGAAAGATGCTGGATGGACAGGTCTTTGATAAGAAGGGATTGATCTATGGTATGGGACATGCCGTGTATTCCCTGTCTGATCCGAGAGAGCGTGTGTTCCGCAGCTATGTGGAGCATCTCGCGGAGGCAAAAGGACGCCAGAAAGACATGAACCTTTACAATATGATAGAAGAAGTGGCTCCGGAACTGATCGCAGAAAAGCGTCATATTTTCAAGGGTGTCAGCCCGAATGTGGATTTTACAGTGGTTTCGTATATGAAATGCTTGGCATTCCGTCGGAATTGTATACACCATTGTTTGCCATTGCAAGAATTGCAGGATGGAGTGCACACCGGCTGGAGGAGCTGGTGGGATGCAACAAAATTATTCGTCCAGCATATAAGAGTGTCATGGAAGAACTGGAATAAGATTATTACAGCGGACAGAATTGCATTTTATTTTGCTCTGTGCTAGTATGGAAACAGAAACTTTCGTGTGTTATAACTATAAAAGGGGAGAGGACTGATTATGAAAATAAAAGAAAAATATTATCGCTTTGCGGAAAAAAGGGCAGCAGATACAGAGAGTAAACCGTTTTTTTTTGTAACAGAATATCTGATTTTTTATGCATTTATTCTGTTTATGCTCTGGGCATCAAGAGCAAAAGGAGTACGTTCTTTGGGCTTTGCGGCATTTGTCAGTGTGATTGCAGTAGTCTCCGGAGGTGCATTGCTCATTGGATGGAAGCGGCGTCCGGAATCGGAGCGGCTGAGATATCTGGCACTGATCGGGTTATATCTCGTATCATTTTTCATGACTTTTGCATATACGGAGAGCTTTATCCGTTTTCTGGGACTGGCTCCTTTTATCGGCTGTATTTTGTTTTTGATCCGAAATATTCCAGAATCGGCGGCATCGGTTATCTTGTATTGAATGCGCTGACTGTCTTTGGTCAGATCCGTCAGCAGCCGGAAGGCGTAGCCGGGACAACCAATCTTGTACTGGATCTGCTGGCACTGGGGGTACTGGTATTTGCTGTGATTTACACCAAATGTGGCACAGAAATTCAACCATGATACCCGGCACAGTGAACAGCAGGAGCAGCGGAAGCAGCAGGCAATTTTAGACGATGTGATCGGTGTGGCGGAAGAAGTGCGTAAGGGTACGGAATCCGTGATGAAGATTGTCAATGATCTGAATGGATCGACAGAGGTGGTCAATGGTGCGATGAAAGATATTTCTTCCAGCACGCAAAGCACGGCGGAAAATATCCAGACACAGACAACCATGACACAGGATATCCAGCATTCAATTGAGCAGACACTGGAAAGTTCCGAGAATATGGTAAAAGTGGCAAAGCAGTCCGGGGAACTGAATCAGAAGAGTATGGAGATCATGGAAAATCTGAAGAAACAGTCCGCGGTAATCGCAGAGACAAACTCCGGAGTGGCAGATTCCATGAAAGCGTTACAGGAGCGTACCGAGGCAGTAAAGAGTATTGCAGATACCATCTTTTCCATTTCCAGTCAGACCAATCTGCTGGCGCTCAATGCTTCTATTGAGAGTGCCCGTGCAGGGGAAGCCGGAAAAGGGTTTGCTGTAGTGGCTGATGAAATCCGTCAGCTGGCAGAGAAAACCAGAAGTGAGACAGAAAGCATTGCACAGATTCTGGATGAATTGTTTAAAAATGCAGAGGATGCAGCAACGGCGGTGAGCCGTTCGATTGAGGCTACCAATGCGCAGGATTCCATGATTGCGAAAGCGTCTGAGAGTTTTTCGGGAATGAATGAGAATGTCAATACACTGGTTCAGGAGATCGAAGGCATTGACGGCATGTTAAACCGTCTGTCGGATGCAAACAATCAGATTGTAGACAATATCAGTAATCTTTCTGCAACAACGGAAGAAGTGACGGCCTCTTCCGTACAGGTAGCGGATCTGTCAGTTGAGAATTTAAATTATGCCGAGCAGGCAAAACAGAAACTTGACAATGTGCTTGCGGTATCTCATGAACTAGATAAGTACATAAAGTAAACAGATGGAATGAGATAAAGGTGCCTCAGCAGGAGAAATTCTGCTGAGGATTTTTACTACTATAACTTAGAAGGAGATAAAAATTATGAATGTAACAATGAAACAAGTCGAGGGCGGTGTATGTGCGGCTGCAGGATTTTCCGCAAACGGATTAAACTGTGGGTTAAATCCGGATCGGAACAAAAATGATCTGGCACTGATCTGGTCAGAGAAGGAGTGTACGGCAGCGGCTGTCTATACAACGAATAAAGTAAAGGGTGCACCAATCCTTGTGACAAAGAAACATCTGGCAGCAACCGGAAATAAGGCGAGGGCTGTTATTGTCAACAGTAAGAATGCCAATACCTGTAATGCAGACGGAGAAGAAAAGGCACAGATGATGTGTGATCTGGCTGCAGCAGAGCTGGGAATAAAGGCAGACGAGGTGATCGTGGCATCAACCGGTGTCATTGGACAGAAGCTTCCGATTGAACCGATCCGTGATCATGTGCAGGAGCTGGCACGCGTTCTCCACAGAATCATGGAAAAGCAGCAAATGCCATCATGACAACCGATACCTATGCCAAGGAGACCGCGGTTTCTTTTTACGCTTGACGGGAAGACCTGTACGGTTGGCGGTATGGCAAAGGGAAGTGGCATGATCCATCCGAATATGGCTACCACGTTAAATTTTGTTACAACCGATGTTGCGATTTCCTCAGAAATGATCCAGAAAGCACTTTCTGAGATTGTAAAGGTGACATACAATTGTCTGAGCATTGATGGAGATACTTCCACCAATGATATGGTCAGTATTCTGGCAAACGGCATGGCAGAAAATACGCCAGTCACAGCAGAGGGAGAGGATTATGATACGTTCCGTCAGGCGCTGTATCAGGTACTCATGACGCTGACCAAGATGCTTGCCAAGGACGGTGAGGGAGCATCGAAGATGCTGGAGTGTACCTGTAGCGGTGCGCCGGATCAGGATACCGCAATCATTATTGCAAAGAGTGTGATCCGTTCCCCGCTGTTTAAGTGTGCAATGTTTGGGGAAGATGCCAACTGGGGACGTATTTTATGTGCAATCGGTTATGCGGATGCGGAGTTTGATATCAACAAAGTGGATGTGGATCTGGCATCGTCCAAGGGAACCATTGCCGTATGCAGAAATGCTGCCGGTGTAGATTTCTCTGAGGAGAAAGCAAAAGAAATCTTAGAGGAAGATGAAATTTATATCAATATTGATCTGCATCAGGGAGAGGCCTCTGCCAAAGCCTGGGGATGTGATCTGACGTATGATTATGTAAAAATTAATGGAGACTATCGTAGTTAATATATAGCAAAATAAATTATTTGACTAGATAGTCATTACTGGAAGGGAAGGAATGACATGGAAAAGAAAATCGGTTTTATCGGCTGTGGAAATATGGGAACAGCCATGATACAGGGAATTTTGGAATCCGGAAAATGCCCTCCGCAGGAGATGATGATTTCCTGTCGTACGAAGAAAACGCTGGAAGAAGAAAGCACAGTTCGGAGTGCAGATCAGTACGGACAACCGGGATGTGGCAGCATTTGCAGACATTTTGTTTGTGGCAGTAAAGCCACAGTTTTATGCCGAAGTGTTAGAGGAAATCAAGGATCTTCTTACAGAAGAGCAGATTCTGGTATCCATCGCGCCGGGAAAGACACTGGTATGGTTTGATGAAGTGCTCGGACGAAATTTAAAAGTGATTCGTACGATGCCGAATACCCCATCTATGGTCAAAGAAGGCATGATGGGTATGTGTGCGGGAGCACGTGTGATGGATGAGGATATGGCTCTGGTGCGGGATCTCTGCAGTGGATTTTCACAGACGGAAGTCATTCCGGAGCATCTGATGGATGTGGTTACTGCCGTCAGCGGAAGCTCTCCGGCCTATGTATTTATGTTTATTGAAGCCATGGCAGATGCAGCAGTGGCTGGTGGAATGCCGAGACAGCAGGCGTACAAATTTGCAGCACAGGCGGTACTTGGAAGTGCAAAGATGGTTCTTGAGACGGGAAAACATCCGGGAGAACTCAAAGATATGGTATGCTCTCCGGCAGGAACTACCATTCAGGCAGTGCGTGTGCTGGAGGAAAAAGGCATGCGCAGCAGCGTGATCGAGGCAATGATGAAGTGCCTGGATATCTCCCGCAATATGTAAAACCGTTTACTTGCTTTTTCTGTTGAAAATGTGTAGAATAGAACCATCAACAGATTTAGGAGAGAAGGAAATATGAGTCAGGCAAAGGTAGATAAATATAAGAAAGAAAAAGCCAATCGTAAAAAAGAGATGGCAAAGCAGAAAACGGAAAAAATCATTGGTATCATCTGTGGATGTGCAATTTTAGTTGCCATCGTTGGATGGGCCGGTTATACCGGATACAATTATTATGAGGATAATAAGCCGGCACAGACGTATTATACCAATACTTCTGCAGTGTCCAGCTACGTGAGTGGATTAAACACAGAGGCACAATAAGATCTGCTTATCAGATATTTGCATGTGGGGCATCACCGATCGGGTGATGCCTTTTCCAATGCCTCGGATACTGCACCGATGAGCAGACGACAGGTATACTGGTTGTTTTTGGAATATGTAAGATCCGTAAGGGACTGGCTGGAAATAATCTGTTTTGCCAGTTCATCGAGCGTAGGACGGACCAATGGGTACATGGTTTCTACAGTTTCATCCAGATGAACCATGGTGATTTCGTTGATATGGTCTTCGTCGACAGATACCTGCACATCGAACGGATTTCCGTCAATCATGACAGAAGAGGTATAGACACCCGGAACGTACATGGTTTCTACCGCTTCGTTGTCTGCGGACTGTTTGTGGGAACTGCCAAGCAGGATTCCAAGGAAGATCACAAGCAGGATACCAAGTCCTGTGATGACACCTGCAAACACAAGTTTTTTCATATGAAGAACGACAATTCTGGTTTTTGCACTCATTTGTTACCTCCATTTCCAGCTTTGGTATATTCTATGCAGGAATACACATTCATGCGTTTAATTTTAAACTTCCGATTGGTATAAATTTTTCAAAATGTATAAAAAATTCAAAAAGTGGTTGACAGAAGAGCATGTATCTGTTATTATCTTATCTGTGCTCACGAGAGAGCTTACATATGCGATAGTGGCGTAGTTGGTAACGCGCGACCTTGCCAAGGTCGAGACCGCGGGTTCGAGCCCCGTCTATCGCTCTCAAAAGTAAATATTTGCATATGCGATAGTGGCGTAGTTGGTAACGCGCGACCTTGCCAAGGTCGAGACCGCGGGTTCGAGCCCCGTCTATCGCTCTTGAAAAAGGAGCTGGAAACATAGAGGATATGGGTTCGGCTGTTTTTCTTTTATCATTCCGCAGGTTTTGTCTATTGTAAAAGGACGCGTTTTATTTATAATAAAGGCAGGGGTAAAAGAGGGGCAAAAACAAATGAAAACGAGGTTTGGGAGGTGCATCAGATGAAGAGTGCAAGATCGTTTAAAGAGTTCGAAGCACTGAATGGAATCAGCATGGAGGAGGTACTGACAGTGTTTGAGGCAGTGTCAGAAGCATTTCCGATGATTGTGGCAGCAAATCTTACAAAAAATACATATACCATGATCAAGGATGACGGATTTCTGGCAAATGACATGCCGAGCAGTGGAAAATATGATGATCTGATTGATGTCGGGGTGGAAAACATACACCCGAATTACCAGCGTGCGTTTCTGGACAATTTCTCCAGGGAACGTCTGTTACAGATGCTGGGGCAGGGACGGAAAGAAGTCTGCGTCAAGCTGTATCAGAAGGGACGGGGAGATCGCTATCAGTGGGTATCTACACATGTGATCCGTGTGAGGGACAAAGATGGGGATGTGTGTCACGTCTGCATTAATAAATTTCTGGACGAATGCAGCAGTTGTGGAGAACAGCAGAGAGTCTGCCGTGCTCCGTACTGAATTTATTCCTTGTCGTTCTCGGAACCGCTGCCTGTTTTATTGCGGGAGCGGTAAAAGAAAAATCCGCAGATGGACAGGGCGATCATGACGGCAAACATCAGAATGACAAATGTGTAATCCGCTTTGTTTAATGCGTTGCCGCTTAAGACAGAAAGAAAGATTGTCGGCATACGGCCAACTGCACAGATAATGATCCAGTGGGAAAGCTTTATGTCGGTCAGTCCGACGAGATAAGATAACAGGTCTTTGGGAGTTCCGGGTATGAGGAAGAGCAGAAAAATGATGCTCTCCGAACGCCTGGAACTTTTTAATATTTTTACAGATTCTATTTTTTCACGGCTTACAAACAATTCCACAAACTTCATGCCGAAACGGCGCACAAACAGAAAGATGATGACGCTTGCAGTTGTCATGGCAAAATCACAGATCAGTGTACCACGGATTACCCCGAAAGCGTATCCGGCACCAATTTCAAAAGGACGCACCGGGAATTACCGCAAGGAGTACCTGCAGGATGTTCATTCCAATAAAACCAAGGACACCCCATATTCTTTGTCATTGACCCACACACGGAATTGTTTGGGATCCGATACAAAATGAACCAGGGGACGCCCGATAAAATATCCGATCAGGATTACAAAAACAATGGTAATGATAGCCAGTATCCGTTTGATTTGTTTTGTCTTTTTCTCGTTGTGATTATCCAAGTCGAACACCTCCTATTTTAAGTTCATTCTAACCGTAACTATAGGCTTTTGGTGAAAACTTGTCAATTCTTATCGGAAAATCATTTGCTTTTACCGGTAAAATTCTTATAATAGAAAAATGGAGGGAAAATTATGTTATTTTATCTTGCTCCGATGGAGGGAATTACGGGATATATTGTGCGCAATGCTTATGTACATTATTTTCCATATATAGATAAATATTTTACACCGTTTATCCCGGCAGCAAAAAAATGAGCAAAAAAATAAAGCGGGATCTGGCAGCGGAAAATAATGAGCAGATCCGGCTGGTGCCGCAGCTGATCGGAAACCGTGCCGATGAATTTCTGATGATGATTCGGCAGCTGGAAGATCTGGGATTTACCAGTGTCAATCTTAATTTTGGCTGCCCGTCCGGAACCGTTGTCTCGAAAAGAAAAGGGGCCGGATTTCTGGCAGATCCGAAAGAACTGGAAATGTTGCTGGAAGAAGTGCTGGAGAACAGTCCACTTGCGGTATCGGTAAAGACCAGAGTCGGAATCAAAGACCCGGATGAGTGGGAAGCTCTCTGCGGTGTCTATGCAAAGTTTCCGCTGGAAGAACTGATTATTCATCCGCGCCTGCAGAAAGATTATTACAGCGGAACACCGCGGATGGAAACATTTGCCCGTGCTCTGGAGCAGATCCATGTGCCGCTCTGTTACAATGGAGATATATGCAGTGTGGAAGATTATAAGAAAGTGACAGCTGCTTTCCCTGCTATTGATCGCATCATGATCGGCAGGGGATTACTGGAAAATCCCGGACTGGTCGGAGAAATCAAAGGAAACCCACCGGCAGATAAAGCCAGGCTGCGGGCGTTCCATGATGAAATTTTAGAGGGATGTCTGGATACTTTCCGTGCGGAAAAAGATGTCGTTTTTCATTTGAAAGAAATCTGGTTTTATCTGACAAAGTCATTTCCGGACAGAGAGAAATATTTAAAGCTGATCCGGAAATGCCAGTCTCTGCCGGAGTATAAACTGATAGTACAGCAGATTTTCTCATAGACATTTTGAGAGAATAAGGTATAATGAAAAGTAAAAGTCCAGGACAAGAGATAGGGGATTAACAATGAGTTTAGCAGATAAAATATTTGTAACTATGTGTCAGGATATTCTGGAGAACGGGACAAGTACCGAGGGCGAAAAAGGTACGGCCGCACTGGGAGGATGGGACGAGTGCCTATACGATCAAAAAATTCGGTGTGGTCAACCGTTATGATCTCTCAAAAGAGTTTCCGGCAATCACATTAAGAAAAACTGCCATCAAAACATGTACGGAAGAGATGCTCTGGATCTGGCAGAGAAAATCAAATAACATCCATGATTTAAACAGTACCGTATGGGATGAATGGGCAGACGAAGACGGCTCCATCGGAAAAGCATACGGCTATCAGCTGGCACAGAAACATCAGTATCGTGAGGGAATGATGGATCAGGTGGACCGCGTGATTTATGATCTGAAAAACAATCCGTTCAGCCGCCGCATTATGACGAATATTTATGTGCACCAGGATCTTCATGAAATGAATTTATATCCCTGTGCCTACAGTATGACCTTTAATGTGACGCAGAAACAGGGAGATGACAAACTGACTTTGAATGCAGTCCTAAACCAGCGTTCACAGGATATTCTGGCTGCAAATAACTGGAATGTATGCCAGTACGCAGTGCTGATGCATATGCTGGCACAGGTGTGTGACATGAAAGTGGGAGAACTGGTACATGTCATTGCGGACGCACATATCTATGACCGGCATGTGGAACTGGTAAAAGAGCTGATTACGCGCCAGCAGCATCCGGCACCGAAATTCTGGCTGAATCCGGAGATTAAAGATTTTTATCAGTTTACACCGGATGATATCAAAGTGACCTATTATGTGACCGGTCCGCAGATCAAAAAACATTCCGGTGGCAATATAGCAGTCAGGAAGGAGAAAATTATGAATATCATTGCAGCAGTAGATAAAAATTGGGCAATTGGAAAAAATAATGAGCTTCTGGTACGGATTCCGATGGATCAGAAATTTTTCCGCGAGACAACAACCGGGAAAGTTGTCGTGATGGGACGAAAGACGTTGGAGAGTTTTCCGAATGGTCTTCCGTTGAAAAACCGCACCAATATTGTGTTGACACATAATCCGGCGTATCAGGTTAAAGATGCGATTGTCGTGCATTCCATGGAAGAGCTGCACAGGGAATTGGAAAAGTATGATACCAATGACGTCTATGTGATTGGCGGACAGAAAATATATGAGCAGCTTTTGGATGAGTGTGATGTTGCACATATTACAAAAATCGACTATGCATATGACGCGGATGCGTATTTCCCGAATCTGGATGAAAAACCGGAGTGGAAAATTACCGCAGACAGTGAAGAACAGACATATTTTGATCTGGAATTTTATTTCTATAAATATGAAAGAGTGCAGAAGTAATGAGTGATTTTATCTTTAGCGTCAATGTCACATTTCCTATTTTTCTGGTGATGGTTATAGGCTGGGTACTGCATCAGATCGGTATGCTGGATGAGCATTTTGTCACCGTGGCAAACCGTTTCAATTTTAAGGTGACACTGCCGTTTATGCTGTTTCGGGATATTGCTTCCGTAGAAATATCAAAAGTATTTGATCTGAAATTTGTATTGTACTGTGCAATTGTCAGCAGTATCTGTTTCTGGGGCATCTGGGGATCAGTAAATTTGCGGTCAAAGATGACAGTATCCGTGGTGCGTTTGTACAGTCTTCGTTCCGAAGCAGTGCAGCCGTCATGGGAATGGCATTTATCAACAATATTTACGGATCTTCTGCCATGGGTCCGCTGATGATCGTGGGAGCGGTTCCGCTGTACAATGTGTATTCCGTTATTGTACTGACATTTGAGGCGCAGGACGAGGAAGGAAAACGGGATAAGGGAAAAATTAAGCAGGCATTGGTCAATATCGTGAAAAATCCGATTATTGATTCGATTTTTCTGGGACTTATCGTTTCCCTTCTGGGGATTCATTTTCCGACCATTGTCAATAAGACGATTAACTCTGTCGCACAGCTTGCAACACCGCTGGCACTGATTGTGATCGGTGCGGGATTTGAGGGGCGCAAAGCTATCGCAAAGATCAAACCGACGTGCTGGGCAGCTGCAATCAAACTGGTGATCCAGCCACTGGTCTTTTTACCGGTAGCAGCTTATATGGGATTTTCCGGGGAAAAGATTATTGCAATTTTAAATATGCTGGCATCCCCGACAACTCCAAGCTGTTACATCATGGCAAAGAGTATGAAAAATGATGGGGTTCTGACGGCGAGTGTTATTGTTGCAACGACGTTGTTTGCGGCATTTACGCTGACGCTCTGGATCTTTTTACTTCGCACATTTGGACTGATATAGGAGGATATCATTTTTATGGATATTACAGGAAGAAAATTATTCGTAAAGGCTCTGGAGGAAGAAGGGGTAGACACTATCTTTGGGTACCCGGGCGGAACCGTTACGGATTTATTTGATGAATTATATAAGACTGACAGTATCAACCTGATCCTGCCGCGGCATGAGCAGGGACTGATTCATGAGGCAGAAGGATATGCCAAGTCTACCGGACGGGTGGGCGTATGTCTGGTAACCAGCGGATCCCGGTGCAACGAACATCATGACAGGACTTGCAGATGCACATTATGACAATATTCCGCTTGTCTGTTTTACCGGACAGGTGCCGTTAAACCTGATCGGAAACGATGCTTTTCAGGAAGTTGACATTGTCGGAATCACAAGAAGTATCACAAAGTATGGCGTGACGGTGCGAAGACGGGAAGACCTCGGAAAGATTATTAAGATGGCATTTTATATCGCCCAGACCGGGAAAACCGGGACCGGTCTTAATTGATCTTCCAAAGGATATCCAGACGGCATCCGGATCGGCAGAGTACCCTTCCCATGTGGATATCCGTGGATATAAGCCGATTCACGGGGTACATATCGGACAGTTGAAAAAGCATAAAATGCTTAAGTCTGCAAAGAAACCTCTGATTCTTGCCGGCGGAGGTGTCAACATCAGCCATGCGGGAGAGAAGCTGAAGAAATTTATGGAAAAATGAAAATGTTCCGGTTGTCACAACAATTATGGGCAAAGGCGCAGTGCCGACCACCCATCCGCTGTATATCGGCAATTGTGGAATGCATGGAAAGTACGCAGCCAATATGGCAGTTATGGAATGTGATCTGCTCTTTTCCATCGGAACCAGGTTCAATGACCGGATTACCGGAGATTTAAATGAATTTGCACCGCATGCACAGATTGTACATATTGATGTGGATACTGCTTCCATCTCGCGTAATGTGGTTGTGGATGTGCCGGTGGTTGCAGATGCAGGTGTGGCGCTTGAAAAGCTGTTAGAGTGGGCAGAGAAAAAGGATACGGCAAAGTGGCAGGAACAGATTCACAGGTGGGAGAAAGAGAATCCGCTTGCCATGCGCAGGGACCGCGGCATGGGATCAGTCCACAGATGATCATGGAGCACATTAATGCACAGTTTCCACACAGTATTTATGTGACGGATGTCGGGCAGCATCAGATGTGGGCAACCCAGTATCTGGAACTGGACGAACAGAGTCAGCTCATCACATCCGGCGGACTGGGAACGATGGGATTCGGATTTCCGGCCGCAATCGGAGCAAAAATTGCAAATCCAAAGAAACCGGTCGTGTGTATCACGGGAGATGGCGGATTTCAGATGAATATTCAGGAGATGGCAACGGCGGTAACACAGGGTACCGGAATTACGATCTGTCTGTTGAACAATAATTATCTTGGTATGGTCCGCCAGATGCAGGAACTGTTTTATGGAAAGCGTTACAGTGCGACCTGTCTGCGCCGGCGCCCATCCTGTCCGTGTGGATGCAAGGGACCAAATGACCAGTGTCCGGAATATGTTCCGGATTTCGTGAAACTGGCAGAAAGCTATGGAGCATACGGAATCCGTGTAGAGAAGGAAGAAGACATTGATGCAGCGTTTGCGGAGGCAAAGAAGCATACGGATGCACCGACGATCATTGAATTTATGATTGCCACCGATGAACTGGTACTTCCGATGGTAAAGAGCGGAAATCCAATGAGTGAAATGATTTTAAAATAGGAGGAAAGCAATGTCTGAAATGAAAAAGCGCTGGATTGCATTATATGTAGAAAATCAGGTTGGTGTTCTGGCAAAGGTGTCCGGTCTTTTTTCCGGGAAATCCTACAATTTACAGTCACTGACGGTTGGTACGACGGAAGATGAGACGGTTTCCCGTATGACGATCAGTGTGGAGAGTGATGATATCACGTTTGAGCAGATCAAAAAGCAGCTAAATCGTATGGTTGAGGTAATTAAGGTGATCGACCTGACAAATGTTCCGCTTCGGTTAAAAGAGCTGATGTTTGTCAAGATTATGGAACTGAATGAGACACAGATGACGGAAGTGTTTCAGATTGCACAGGCCATGCGTGTGGATGTGGTGGATATCGGAATTGGCAGTGTTATGCTTGAGTGCAGAAGAACAGAGCAGAAACATGACGATCTGATTGCCATCTTAAAGAAAAAGTTTAAGCATATTTCCGTTGTGCGCGGAGGTTCGGTTGCTATCGAATCAATCAGCACAGAGTGCAGATAAAAATGCTGCCCGTGGTGGTCTTTGGCCACTGCGGACAGCGTTTTTTTAAATGATAGGACCGATAAGATTAACGGGCAGTTACTTCGACAATCTCTCCGACATACATCATATGCATATCGTGATCGCTGTACCATTTATCCATCAGTGTGGAATCGGTAAAAGTCTTCGCTGACCGGTACGGCAGCCATCTTTCTGCATAAAAATACCAGATTGGCTTCATCCGGATAAGGAATGTCATGCAGGAATGCCTTTGTCAGTCCGGCAGCGGCGAATTTGTCTTCTTCTCCGCGGCCACTGTGACTGCCGCAGTAATTTAACGCATCGCGGTAGTCTTCATTCAGGAAAGACAAAGAGAACAGATCTCCGTTGTCTAAAAATTCTTTGGTATAGCGGGAATCACGGATAAAAATAAATACAACGTTTTTTTCCCCAGAGGACGCCTACACCTCCCCAGCTGACGGTCATAGTGTTGCATCTGGTTTTGTCTCCGGCGGAAACTAAAGCCCATTCTTTTCCTATTTTGGTAAATGGATTGAATTCCATCTTATCGATTGGATATGGTTGAAATGTGTGCATAATAAACCTCCTGATTTATTTTATGTATCAACAGTATAACAGTGTAACCTTTTTTTTTACAAGATGCATACTATGAATCAAATGCAGCTGTCTGGAACTGTTTGATGCCACTGCAAAGAAACGTGGCAGGTTTTCTGGCAGGAAGAGAGGGAGATCATGTATGGATCAGAATAGAGTGGAAAATCAGGTGGATGAGGGAACGCTTCAGATTCACCTGACAAATGCTTCAACAGGAATTCCGGTGAAAGGAGCAAGGATTACCATATCTTATACGGGAGGTGCCCGCAGCAGGTGCTGGAGGAGGTGGATACCGACGATTCTGGAAACACTGAGAAGATTACGCTTGATGCTCCTCCACTGGAGTACTCCATGGAGCCGGGTGAAAACCAGCCATATGCGGAATATACGATCAAGGTGCAGGCCACAGGCTATCGGGACATTACGGTTTCGGCGATCAATATCCTGTCCGGGGAAGATGCGACGCAGGAAGTGGTGATGGAGGCGCAGGATGCACCGGGCAATCCGATTGATACGATCGTGATTGATGCACATACCCTGTATGGAGAATATCCACCGAAAATTCCGGAGAGTGAGATTAAGACGGTGGAAGAAACCGGAGAAATTGTCTTAAGCCGTGTAGTAATTCCGGAATATGTTGTGGTACATGACGGAGCACCGGGAGATTCCACAGCTGCGAATTATTATGTGCGCTACCGGGATTATATTAAAAATGTAGCTTCCAGTGAAATCTATGCGACCTGGCCGGATGCCACAATCCGTGCCAATGTGCTGGCTATTATGTCATTTACTTTAAACCGGGTTTATACGGAATGGTACCGGGGCAAAGGGTATGTGTTTACCATCACATCTTCCACGGCATACGATCACAAATTTATTTACGGAAGAAATTTCTTCCAGAGTATTTCACAGGTAGTGGATGAAATGTTTGAAAATTATCTGTCCCGGCCAAATGTCCGTCAGCCAATTCTGACACAGTACTGTGACGGACAGAGAGTGACCTGTCCGGACTGGATGTCGCAGTGGGGAAGCAAATATCTGGGTGATCAGGGATATTCTGCCATTGATATTCTGCGCAGTTATTACGGAAATGATATGTATATTAATTCCGCGGAGGGAATTTCCGGAATTCCGGCATCCTGGCCAGGATATGATCTGGGCGTGGGAGCAAGCGGATAAAAGGTACGTCAGCTGCAGGAACAGCTGGCAAGAATTTCGCGTGCTTATCCGGCGATACCGACGATTACGGCGGACGGAGTTTACGGATCAAGGACGAGGGAAGCGGTGGAAAAGTTTCAGTCGGTTTTCGGACTTCCGGTAACCGGTATTGTGGACTATCCGACCTGGTATAAAATTTCAGATATTTATGTTGCGGTTTCCCGTATCGCAGAACTTGTATAAAAGAGAGGAAAAATACGGATGAAAAATTATAAAATTACCGTGTCATATGATGGCACCAGATATAAAGGATGGCAGGTATTAAAAAGCACCGATGCAACCATACAGGGAAAGCTGCAGATGGTGCTTTCGGCGCTTGCCGGGTATCCGGTGGAAGTGATCGGTTCCGGAAGAACCGATGCCGGAGTTCATGCAATCGGGCAGGTGGCTAATTTCCATCTGGACGAACATTTTTCGGCAGAGGAAATTTTTGAAGATCTGAACCGGCACCTTCCGGAAGATATCGCAGTGACAAAAATAAAGGAGGTCGATGACCGGTTTCACAGCAGATATCAGGCTGTGGAAAAGACCTACCGTTACCGGATACGGACAAGTCCGGTGCCGAATGTATTTGAACGAAAATTTTTGTATCAGTATGGACAAACGCTTGTTGTGGATAAAATGAAAAAAAGCGGCACAGGCACTTGTGGGAACGCATGATTTTGCTTCTTTTTGCGGAAACCGTCATATGAAAAAATCAACGGTCCGTACCATTTTTTCCATTGATCTGGTGGAAAGAGACGGTGAGATTGAGATCCTGTATTGTGGCAATGGATTTTTACAGAACATGGTAAGGATTCTCACGGGAACATTGATTGAAGTGGGAAGAGGCGAACGGGCTCCGGAAAGTATGCCGGCACTTCTTAAGGCAAAGGAACGGAAGCAGGCGGGCTATACGGCACCGCCGCAGGGATTACGATTGGAGAAAGTGACATATGAGACAATGGATGGTCGCTGCTAAAAAGCGGATTTTTATGCGATTGCAGAGAAATTTCATGTGGATCCGGTTGTGGCAAGGATTATCAGAAACCGCGAGGTAATCGGAGAAAAAAATATCCGGATTTATCTGGGTGGGAACCTTTCGGACCTGTCAGATCCGCATCAGATGAAAGATATGGACCGGCTGGTGGAGATTCTTGCACAAAAGATCCGGAAACAGGTGCATATCCGGATTATCGGCGATTATGATGTGGATGGTGTGACTTCCTCCCATCTGTTTCTGACGGCTTTGCGGCGTGTGGGAGCAAAAGTGGACGTGGTTATTCCACACCGGATACAGGACGGATATGGGCTGAGCCTGCATTTATTACAACAGGCGAAAGAAGATGGTGTGGATACAATTCTGACCTGTGATAACGGTATTGCCGCTATCGATGAGATTGCGTGGGCAAAAGCACAGAAAATGACAGTACTTGTGACCGACCACCATGCAGTCCCGTTTGAAGAACATGAGGGCAGAAGAACAGAGAAAAAGAGTCTGGCAGATGCCGTGGTAAATCCGCATCAGCAGGACTGCGGGTATCCGTATAAAGAGCTGTGCGGCGCCGGTGTGGCATGGAATGTCATCCGTGTATTGTATGAAAATTATGATATGGACAAAAGAGAAGCGGAAGATCTGCTGGATTTTGTTGCTATGGCAACTGTCTGTGATGTCATGTCGCTCACCGGGGAAAACCGTATCCTGGTAAAAGAGGGATTAAAGAGAATCCGTCATACGAAAAACATCGGATTGCAGGCACTTATGCAGGCATGCAATGTACAGCCGGAGAATATCAGTGCATACCATTTTGGTTATGTCTTAGGGCCATGTGTCAATGCAACCGGCAGGCTTGACACGGCAAGGCATGCCCTTCGGCTGTTTGAGACCGGGCAGGAAACGGAGGCAGAAGAGATTGCCCGGGATCTGGTTGATCTGAATCAGGAACGCAAGGAGTTGACACTGCAGGGCGTGGAAATGGCAAAGAAACTCTGTGAGGAAGGTGGATATGAGAATGATCCGATACTTGTTCTGTTTCTGCCGGATGTCCACGAAAGCATTGCAGGACTGATTGCCGGAAGAATCCGGGAAATGTATAACCGGCCGGTATTTGTGCTGACGCGGGGAGAAGAGGGAGCCAAAGGCAGCGGAAGATCGACTGAAAATTATTCCATGTATGAAAATATGTGTGGATGTGTGGAACTGTTTACAAAATTTGGCGGACATCCGATGGCGGCAGGGTTATCCCTTCCAGAAGAAAATGTGGAAAAATTCCGCAGAAAAATCAATGAAAACTGTCCGCTTACGGTGGAGGAAGTCTGCCCGGATATTCACATTGACATGGCCATGCCGGTGGGATATGCGAGTACGGAACTGGTCCATCAGTTTGCACTTTTGGAGCCGTTTGGAAAAGACAATCCATCTCCACTGTTTGCAGACCGGAATCTGTCCATCAGCCGCATGTGGTTGATAGGAAAGAACCGGAATGTTCTTCGGATGAGTGTTCTTTCGGAATACGGACAGCCGGTTCCGGTTATTTTCTTTGGGGATGTGGAGACGTTGTTTGCGTATTTTACCGAAAAGTTTGGTCAGGAAGAGGTGGAGAATGCGCTGCATGGCAGAAAAAACCGGATTTTATTTTCTATGGTGTATACAGCAAAGATTGATTTTTATCAGGGAAATGAAAATCTGCAGCTGGAGATGAAATATTATCGCTGATTCCATTGAAAAAACGGGAAAGAAATTGTAAAATAAATGCAATGGAGGGCAAGTAATGTTCGGAAAAAAAAACAAAAACAGGAAACACTGGTACGGATGAGAAACCTGGCACAGCTGGATGAAGGCTTTTTTGCCCATATGAAGGACGGAAAAGATATGTTTGATGCAACCGCAAGGGAAATCAGAGAAACATATCAGCAGCTGGGAGCCGGAACCACCCAGATACAGGAAAATATAAAAGAAGCATCACAAATGGCGGCAGACAACGGAGAAAAGGAGCAGGAGCTGACCGGACAGCTGGCGTCATATCAGGAGCAGGAAGTACAGTCATCGGAAAAAGAGAGCAGATGCTGCAGAATTTTGCACAGATCGAACAGGAGATGGCACAGCTGGTGGAGGAAAACAAACATTTCACCACGCCATCCAAATTCCTGAACGAATTTCCGGTTGCACTCAAGGCGGAAAATGAAAAGACCCGAGAGAGAACTGGAAAAGATGCAGGATTGCGGAAAGCAGATGGGAGTGCTTGCCCTCAATGCGGCGATTGAAGCCGGGCGTATGGGAGCGGGAGGAAAACAGTTTGTTACGGCTGCAGAAACGATCCGTGTATCTGCGGGAACGTATGATGAGCTGATTGATCAGGCACATAAGAGGCTGGCAGATTCGGATGAGAGAATTGCAGAGCTGGAAGAGCAGGTACACCGGATGGTTACATTGCTGAAAGAAAACAATGTTGCAATGACCAAACTGATGAAATCCTGTCAGGAGGCTGCGCGTCAGGCACAGGAATGGAATCGTTTAAAACCATGTCCAAATTTCAAAGAGATGGAAAACCAGATTGTTGTGCTTCGCAATGCAGATGAGGAAATTGCCAAATCCGAGGAACGCAACCGGCTGCAGATGGAGGATTTTACAGAAGAAATGGAGAGTCAGAAGAAAAATTTTGATGAACTTCTTCAATCCATGGAAACCGTGTACCGGCATGCGGCAGAACGCAAAAATAAAAGGAAAAAAAAAGGAGCTGACCAGAGAGGCCAGCTCTTTTATTATTCCACAGAAAAATTGTTATCGGTTTTGGATGAGGTGGCGGCAGCTTTAGCACGCGCCCAGTTGTGGCGGTAAACCACATGGTACATGACTGCGGCAAGAACAAATGCACAACATACATCAAAGAAAGAATGCTGTTTGATAAACATCGTTGCCAGAATGATGCTGACCGTCAGAATCAGTGTCAGGAGACAGACCAGCTTGTTTTTGCGCAGCTTTTTATTGTGTGTCACCGCAAGATAAATGCCGAGCGAATTATATACATGGATACTCGGAAACAGATTCGTCGGAGTATCACCGGCATATAGGCGTTCACAGAGCATGGTGCACAGATTGTGGTGTGTGAAATAGGTCGGACGCAGATACTGACCGTTCGGGTATACCGTGGAGATGATTAAAAAGATTGTCATTCCAGTAAACAAAAACGCACACAATTTATAGTAATCTGTTTTATTATGTAATGCCATATAGGCGATGCCCCATCCGACAAAAAGGAAACCAGAGCAGATAAGGGATGACAAAGTATTCACAAAACGGAATATAATCATCAATCGGTACATGGATGACATGAAAATGTGTCGTGACGGTTTTTTCTACATAGTTAAACCATGCCATATACACGAAAAAATAAACAAAATCCATAAATGTTTATATTTTTCATAATATTTTCGGAACACAAACGTCCGCTTACTTTGGGTTTCCGGCAACATAAATACTCCTTTTATATCTGTGTGCAGATCTTTTTTCTTTGTTCTGAAACTGATTATAGCACGGGGAAAAAAAGCACGACAATATAAAACCCGCAATGTTCATAAAACTTTAAAAATTTGGCACATTGACAACCTCTTGTGCTTTTGTATAATACAATAGTGACGGAGGATAAGAATTTTGAAAAAAAGCACGAATGAAAAGAAAACAGAGAAGAAAACTGATATGGATGGTGGCAGGACTGGCCGTTCTTTTGTATCTGGGACTGGCCGTTTATTTCCACAATCACTTTTTCCCGAAAACGACATTAAATGGAAGAAAAGCGGGAGGGTATACCGCGCAGAAAGTGATGGATGAGATTACGGAAGAAATCCATTCCTACCAGTTAAAGATAGCAACAAGACAAGCATACAGAAAAAATTTCCGGACAGGATATTTCGCTGGAACCACAGTGGGGAGACGAAATAACAGAGCTGGTACACGCACAGAATATGTTTGCATGGCCGGTAAAAATTTTCCAGAAACAGACATTGAAAAATACAACACTTGTCGACTATGACAAAGATAAGCTGCAGACACAGATCGATGCATTGGACTGTATGGATGCAGACAATCAGACGGCACCGGAGAATGCTTCGGTTTCTTCTTATGATAAGACGGAAGGATTTACCGTGGTTGGGTGCGTCATGGGAACGACCATTGATGCAGAGAAAATGTATCAGGCAGTGCAGGAGGCGGTGGAAGGATTAAAAGAGAACCTCTCTCTGGAAAAAAGCCGGCGTTTATGAAGATCCGACGGTTTTAGATGATGATGAGAATCTGGTAAAAAGCCGTAAAGAAAATGAATGGGTATGCAAAGACAAAGATTACATTTACCGTGGGAGATTCCAAAGAGGTACTCGATGCTTCCGTATTTGGTGACTGGTTCCGGTTAAATAAAAAGTTAAAACCGGTACTGGACCAGGAGTGTGTAAAAGCATACGTCAGTGATCTTGCAAAAAAATATAATACCTGTTACAGTGCCAAAACGTTAAAGACTTCTTACGGAAAGACGGTTACGATTCCGGAGAGCCATTATGGATGGAAGATTGATACGGAAAAGGAAATCGCCCAGATTACGAGTGAGATCAAAGCCGGGAAAGCAGTGGAAAGAGAACTGAATTATTCCATGACAGCCAATTCCCATGGAAAAAATGATTATGGCGATTCTTACGTTGAGATCAATCTGACGGCACAGCATATGTTCTTATATAAAGATGGAAAACTGGTGATTGATTCGGATTTTGTATCGGGAAATGTATCGAAAAATAATGCGACACCGACCGGTGCATATGGCGTGACATATACCGAGAAAAATGCAACTTTGCGCGGAGAAAACTATGAGACGCCGGTTACATACTGATGCCTTTTGCGGGAAATGTCGGTATGCATGATGCCTACTGGCGCAGCAAGTTCGGAGGAAGTATTTATAAATATGCAGGATCACATGGCTGCATCAATCTTCCGCCGGAAGTCGCAAAGGTAGTATTTGAAAATGTTAAGAAGAATTATCCGGTGCTGGTGTATGAACTTCCTGGAACGGAAAGTACCGATGCAACAGATAAGGAAGAAGCAAAAAAGGTCGTAAAACTGATTGACGCACTCGGAACCATTACAAAGGATTCCAAAGAAGCGGTGCAAAAGGCAAGAAATGCGTATGAGAAACTGACTGCCAATGATAAGGTGTATGTCACAAATTATGATAAATTAAAGAAAGCAGAAGAAAAATTACAAAAATTGCAGAAAAATTCAAAGGAATAGGGGATACTTGACAAAATTGATAAAAACTGCAAAATGTAACAGCGCAACCGTTTAACATGCAATGGATGCATAGGTGTGCAGTTAGGAGAAGAATATGAAGAAAGGGAAATGTAATCACCATTTCGGATGTTGCGGAAGCACTTGGCGTTTCCAAAACGACAGTCAGCCGGGCAATATCCGGAAAGGGAAGAATCGGTGAGGCAACAAGGCAAAAAGTCTTGGCTTATATAGAGGAGCATGATTATAAACCGAATGTAATTGCAAGAGGACTTGCACAGTCAAAAACATTCAATCTCTGCGTGGTTATGCCGGAGGATTATGCACTGGTAGATCTTCCGTTTTTTCAGGAAGTCATTACAGGAATTCAGGAAATTGCAGGAATGAATGAGTACGACATTCTGTTGTGTATCTGTCAGGAAAATGATATTACCAGTCTCGAGCGCATCGTGAGAAACCGCAAGGTGGACGGGATTGTGCTGCTGCGGACCTTTTTAAAAGACCCGCAGATTGAACTGCTTCTGGAGAAAAAGATTCCGTTTGTTACAACCGGTAGTACCGCATACCGTAAAGTTAAACAGGTGGACAATGACCAGCAGAGCGCCTGCCGCGAACTGACATCTATTTTACTGATGCGCCAGATGAAGCAGATCGCTCTGCGCGGAGGAAGTGAATCTTTCGTAGTCAACCAGAACCGGTATAAAGGATACCAGCAGGCATATCAGGAAGCGGGAAGAGAAGTGGAAGAAACGCTTGTTTACCGGAATTTGGAGAGCTGTGCCTTTATGGATCGTGCAGTGGAAGAAGTGCTGGAAAAGGGGCGGATTGTATTGTCTGCATGGATGATGCCATCTGCATACAGGTACTTCGCAAGCTGCGGCAGGAACACATAAAAGTGCCGCAGGATATCCGTGTGGCATCGTTTTACAACAGTTCCGTGCTCGAGAACAATATACCATCGATCACTTCGTTGTCTTTCAATGCGAGAGAACTCGGAATGGAAGCCTGTAAGAATCTGCTGGCGCAGATTGAAGGGGAGACGGTACCGGATCGGACACTGTTGTCGTATGAAGTAGTACTTAAAGAATCCACAAAATAAAAATTCAAAGATTGGATGGCGCAAGTGCCAGAACGGTGTATGTAAATGTTAAAGCAGATCATAACGGAAATTGAAAACAGACAGAATATAACCCGTGAACAGCTGGCTCTGCTGCTGGAGACAACGGATACCGGGGACATTGCATTTCTTCACGAGCGGGCACGTAAGACAGCAGATGCCATTTACGGAAAGCAGGTGTTTATCCGTGGATTGATTGAATTTACCAATTACTGTAAGAATGACTGTATTTACTGTGGCATTCGAAAGAGCAATCGCAAGGCAGAACGCTATCGCCTGACGGAGGAAGAAATTCTTTCCTGTTGTGCAAATGGGTATGAACTGGGATTTCGGACCTTTGTGCTGCAGGGCGGGGAAGATCCGTATTTTACGGACAATAAAATCTGTGCCCTGATACGGCAGATCAAGGCACAGTATCCCGATTGTGCGGTGACGCTTTCCATCGGGGAGAAAGAGCACGACAGCTACCAGGCATTTTTTGATGCCGGTGCGGACCGGTATCTGCTGCGTCATGAGACCGCGGACGAGGCGCATTATGGAAAACTGCATCCGGCAGAAATGTTCTGGAAACATCGCATGGACTGTCTGTGGGATTTAAAAGAAATCGGTTATCAGGTGGGATGTGGATTTATGGTCGGTTCGCCGGAGCAGACGGTGGATACGCTGTATGAAGATCTGCAGTTTATCCGGAAATTGCAGCCGCATATGGTAGGCATCGGTCCGTTTATTCCCCAGAAGGATAGCCCGTTTGGCGAAAAAAGGCAGGAACAAAGGAAGATACGCTTCGGCTTTTATCCATTATCCGGCTGTTGCAGCCGCATGTGCTGCTGCCATCAACAACTGCACTGGGAACCATTCATCCGCTGGGCAGGGAAAAAGGAATTCAGGCAGGGGCAAATGTTGTGATGCCGAATCTTTCCCCGGTAGCAGTGCGGGAAAAATATAAATTATATGATAATAAAATCTGTACGGGAGATGAGGCGGCAGAGTGCCGGCACTGTATGGCGCGCCGCATGGAAAGTGTCGGATACAAAGTGGTCGTAAACCGTGGAGATTATCACTGATTCAGCAAAACGCACAAGAAGGAGAACGCATATGGGTGCAACATGGAATGAAACACCGTCTGCAAATCGTCTGCATATCGGTGTATTTGGAAAAACAAACAGCGGAAAATCTTCATTTATCAATGCTTTTACCGGGCAGGAGGTTTCCATCGTCGCAGATGTGGCGGGAACGACAACCGATCCGGTATACAAGGCAATGGAAATTTATCCGATGGGACCGTGCACGATTATGGACACGGCGGGATTCGATGATGAAAGTACGCTGGGAGAACAGCGCGTGGAACGGACGCGGCTTGCAGCCCAAAAAGCAGATCTGGCAATTATTGTATTTTCTGCACAGCCGGTTTCCGGCGAATCCTATGAGGAAGAACTGAAATGGTACACCTGGTTTAAGGAGCGTAAAATTCCGGTTCTTCTGATCATTAACAAGGCGGACGTGGCGGATGCAGCACCTCTGAAAAACTATCTGAAAGAAAAAACAAAGGAAGATGCACTGGCAGTCAGTGCATTGACCGGAGCCGGTATGGAAAATGTCCGGGAGGCAATGAGCCGCAGGGTGCCGGAGAATTTTGGAAACCGTTTGATTACGGGGGATCTGGTCACGGAGGAAGATCTTGTGCTTCTTGTTATGCCACAGGATATTCAGGCACCGAAAGGACGTCTGATTCTGCCGCAGGTGCAGACGCTGCGGGAATTACTGGATAAAAAGTGTATGGTTATGAGTGTGACCACGGATAAACTGCTTCCGGCACTCAACATGCTGCAGCAGGCACCAAAGCTGATTATTACCGATTCCCAGGTGTTTGATTATGTATACCAGAATAAACCGGCGGAAAGTATGCTGACATCTTTTTCTGTGCTGTTTGCCGCATACAAAGGGGATCTGCCGTACTATATGGAAGGTGCCAGACAGATCGATGCAATAAACGAAAACTCTCATGTGCTGATAGCGGAATGCTGTACGCATGCCCCTTTGAGCGAGGATATCGGCAGGGTAAAAATTCCGCGTATGCTGCGGAAACGATTTGGAGAACGGCTAAGGATTGATCATGTGAGCGGCACGGATTTTCCACAGGATCTGGAAGGGTATGACCTGATCATTCAGTGTGGCGCGTGTATGTTTAACCGCAGATATGTAGTATCGAGAATCGACCGTGCAAAGGCACAGAACATTCCAATGACAAATTATGGGATTACAATTGCACATTTGACTGGAATTCTGGATAAAATTGTGCTAACATTGCGGTAGTAGGAAAGAAGGGAATTACGGTATGAAGATTACAATTGCAAGAGAGTGCGGCTGTTACGGAGATGAAGTCGGACAGGTTCTGGCAGACAGACTGAATGTTCCGCTTTACAATAAAAAAGACATTAACAGAACTCGCAAAGAAAAAGGGAATTCTGGAACATTATCCGGATTATTTCGGTGAGAATCCGGCAGGAACGCTACTGGCAGCCATTGCGGAAGATGATGGGGAAGACAGTGTTGTGCACCGGACACCGAGGAAAGTTCTGGATGAACTGATTGGGGAGACATCGTGTATTCTGATTGGCAGAGCTGGAAATTATGCGTACCGGAAGGAAAACGATGTGGTACGGGTGTTTTTAAGTGGTGACAGGGAATCCCGGATTCATCACCTGATGGAGAAGCATAAGGTGAAAAGGCATGAGGCGGAGACCATCATTGAGAAGACGGAAGGCCGGCGTAAGCAGTATCATATGTATTATACCGGGGAGGACTGGGGGTACGCTGCAAATTATGATCTTTGCATTAATGATACGCGGTTTGAAATTGAAGGTACGGCAGATATCATTATGCAGTATGTAAAAGATTGCACCGCACAGGAAAAATAGGGAGAAGGATTTAAGAATGGGGATTGTATTTTATTAATACAATCCTTATTTTTGCCCCAAAAATCCTGAAAGGTGCTAAAATGGGAAAAAGCGAAAGAAGGAGTTAAAAAATGAAGTATTTAAGACAACTATTGATGATTCTTATTTTCTCGTTTATCGGGGAAGTCCTGCACGCGGTGATTCCGATTCAGATGCCGGCAAGTATTTATGGTCTGGTGCTTTTATTTATTGCACTGATGACAGGACTGGTCAAATTGCCGCAGGTGCATGAAGCCGCGCGGTTTCTGATTGAGATTATGCCGCTGATGTTCATTCCGGCGGGTGTCGGGCTGATTGACAGCTGGGGAGAACTGCGGCCGATTCAGCTTCCGGTCATTGTTCTGCTGCTCGTTTCTACCGTACTGGTTATGGGCGTGTCAGGACAGGTTACACAGCAGATGATGCATCATGGAAAGAAAGAGGACAAGAATGAATAACTTTTTACAGAACTCTGTATTTTTCGGAGTATTTATCAGTATTATTACCTATGAGATCGGGGTATTGATCAAGAAAAAATTAAAGATCGCCATTTTAATCCACTGTTGATTTCTATGGCACTGATCATTATTATTCTGCTGATTTTTCATGTGGATTATGACACATACGAAAGTGGGGCGAAATACCTTTCGTATTTCCTGACACCGGCAACGGTTGCGCTGGCGGTACCTTTGTATGAGCAGATTGAGCCTCTTAAGAAAAACTGGAAGGCGATTCTTGCAGGAATTTTTGCGGGTGCCATGACCTCTGCGCTGTGTGTGTTGGTATTGTCACTGATTTTTAAATTATCACACAAACAGTATGTCACACTGCTTCCAAAGTCCATCACAACGGCGATCGGTATGGGATTGTCCGAAGAACTGGGCGGAATTGTAACCATTACGGTTGCAGTTATCATTGTCACAGGGGTGATTGGAAATATGTTTGCCGAGAATATCTGTAAACTGTTTCACATTAGCGATCCGGTGGCAAAAGGCGTTGGAATCGGATCTGCTTCGCATGCCATGGGAACATCAAAGGCAATGGAGATGGGAGAGATTGAAGGGGCAATGAGCAGTCTGTCAATTGCAGTCTCCGGTCTGATGACGGTTGTGGTATCGCTGATCTTTTCACATATTTATTAAGGGGAAAAAAGAGGGGTTATGGCTTTACAATTTGTACTGGGAAGTTCGGGGAGCGGGAAAACAGAATACATCTATGAGCGTCTGGTGCGGCAGGCAGGGGAACATCCGAAGAAAAATTATCTGGTGATTGTACCGGAGCAGTTTACGATGCAGACCCAGCAGAAACTGGTGGAACTTGCACCGAATCATGCAATTATGAACATTGATGTGTTAAGTTTTAAGCGTCTGGCATACCGTGTGTTTGATGATATGGGGATGCAGGACATACAGGTTCTGGAAGAAACCGGAAAAAAACCTGGTGCTGCGCAGGCTTGCACAGGAACAGGAGGAGACGCTTACCGTTCTTCGGGCAAATATGAACCGGATGGGATATATCGGGGAAGTAAAATCAATGATCTCAGAGCTGGTGCAGTACCGGATTTCACCGGAACAGCTGGTGGATCTGACGGAGGACAAAACAATCTCACCGGTACTTTCTGCAAAACTGCGCGACGTGGCAACCATGTATCGCGCTTTTTGTGATTTTATGAAAGATAGTTTTGTGACGGCGGAAGAGATATTAAATGTTCTGAAAAATCTTGTGCCGCAGTCGGAAACTTTGCGGGATGCGGTGCTGGTATTTGATGAGTTTACCGGTTTTACACCGATACAGAATGATCTCATGCGGGAATTGCTGCAGGTGACAGAGCATATTTACATTACGCTTACAATCGATGCTGCAGAAGATTTTTATCATTGCAGTGGAAATGAAGAATTATTCGCACTGTCCAAAAAACGATTCTGTCTTTGATGAAGATGGCAGAAGAACTTCATGTGCAGGTGATGGAACCGGTGGTAATGACAGACAGTGCACACAAGCGTTTTAAGCTGGCTCCGGCACTGGCATTTATGGAACAGAATCTGTTTCGTCCCGTCCGGCAAAATATACCAAGCCGGTAGAAGAAATCCATCTTGCCGCAGTAAAAAATCCACAGGAAGAACTGATTCTTGTGGCCAGGCAGATCAATGCGCTGATCAGACAGGGATACCGCTATCGGGAGATTGCTGTGGTGACGGGCGCAGTGGAAGCTTATCAGAGTTATATGGATCCGGTTTTTACGAAATATGAGATTCCATATTTTATGGATACGACCAAAGAAGTGTTATTCCATCCGTTCATTGAATGTATTCGTGCCGCGCTTGAAATTGTGGATACGAATTTCAGTTATGAGGCAGTCATGCGCTTTTTGCGGTGTGGATTCTGTGATATTGCGGAGGACGATCTGGACCGGCTGGACAGTTATCTGGTTGCAACCGGTATCCGCGGCAAAGCGGCGTGGAGCAGACGATGGGTGCATATGCCACGGCAGAAAACGCTTTACGATCTGGAACAGCTCGAAAAACTCCGGGAAAAAATATATGGGTATCTTGAGCCGTTTGCAGCAGTATTTGCCCGAAAAGATGCCCGTGTTTCGATGGCATCCGGGCATTGTATCAGCTGCTGACACAGCTGGACACCCAGCATCAGTTATGGAACAGGGAACAGCAGCTTCTGGCGCAGGGAGAGGAAACCAGATCCCGGGAATATGCACAGATTTATACAATCGTGATGCAACTTCTGGAAAAATATAATCTATTACTGGGGGAGGAGTCATTGCAGATCCGGGATTTTACCGAAGTGCTGGAGGCAGGACTTTCCGCTGCAGACGTGGCTGTGATTCCACCGGGCTATGACAGTGTTACGATAGGAGATATCGAACGTACACGATTAAATCATATCAGGATTTTATTTTTTATCGGTGTGAACGACGGTATTATTCCGAAAGCGGCAAATGCCGGAGGAATTATTTCCGAATACGAAAGAGAACTTCTGGCAGAAAAAGTGGAGTTAGCACCGGGGGCAAGGGAGCAGGCATTTATTCAGCGCTTTTATCTGTACCGCAATCTTACCAAACCTTCAGAAAAATTATATGTCAGTTATGCAAAGGTTGACAGTGAGGGAAAAGCCATCCGTCCTTCTTATCTGACCGGAGTTTTGAGGAAACTGTTTCCGACACTGAAATTGCAGGAACCGGAGCATATGGAGGCACATACAGATTTTTATACCAAAGAGGCTGCCGAAGATTATCTCGTCTTCGGATACCGCACGAAGAAGCCTGGTATGCGCTTGCCCGCTGGTTCCTGCAGGAGAATGATATGCAAAAGCAGGAGAAGATCCGTAAACTTCTGCATGCGCCGTATACACGGTATGAGGGAGAGCCAATCAGCCGGGCGGTTGCACTTGCACTATACGGAAGACATCCGTACGGAAGTATTACGCGGCTGGAACGGTTTGCTGCCTGTGCATATGCACATTTTCTGCAATACGGGTTAAAACTTACGGAGCGTGAGACCAGCACCTTTGAGAGTGTGGATATGGGAAATATCTATCATACGGCCTTAGAACGCTACAGCCGGAAGCTGGAACAATCGGAATATGACTGGTTTGTGGTGCCGGATGCCGTGCGCCGGCAGATGGCAGAGAATGCCATGCAGGAGGCAATTGCCGGGTATCCGGGTATGGCGGTCTGTGATACGGCAGAAAATGCCTATCAGAGAAAACGGATGCTTGCTATTTTTGACCAGACGGTCTGGGCATTGACCAGACAGGTGCGTGCGGGGCAGTTTGTACCGGAAAAATTTGAGGTGACATTTGACGAACTGGAGGGAAAGGAAAGTCTCGAGTACCGGTTATCGCATGATGTGACCATGCGGTTGGAAGGACGGATTGACCGTCTGGATACCTTTGAAGATGAAAATAAAATTTCGATTAAAGTAATAGACTATAAATCCGGAAATACAAAGTTCGATCTGATCCGTGTGTACCGCGGACTGCAGCTGCAGCTGGTGGTTTATATGGATGCGGCGATGGAAATGCTGCGGGGACAGCATCCGAAAAAGAAATCCTTCCCGGGGAATTGTCTATTATCACATTGATGATCCGGTACTCGAATCGGATACTCCATTGTCAGACGAAGAGGCCGAGCAGGCGCTGCTTTTCGCACTGCGTCCGGATGGACTGGTGAATTCCGGAGAGGAAATCTATCGTGCCATGGATCAGAATTTTGAGGGAAAATCGCAGATGATACCCGTGGAAATCAAGAAAACGGTGAAATTTCCACAGCGCGTTCAAAAGTGGCATCGACGGAAGAGTTTGCGGTGATTACCCGCTATGTAGAGCACGAGATCCGGCAGTGTGGGGAAGCCATCTATGCGGGAAATATTGCGGTGAATCCTTACCGGAGTGATATAGAAACCAGCTGTACCTATTGTCCATATGCATCGGTGTGCGGGATGGATGCAAAAATTCCGGGATATGAATACCGGCAGTTTGCATCCATGAAAAAAAGAAGAAGTGCTTGACCAGATGCAGACAGAGCTTGCCAGAAACAGGGAAAGGAGGAGCGATCAGATGAAATGGACGAAGGAACAGCAGAACGTCATTGATTTCAGAAACCGGGATATTCTCGTCTCGGCGGCAGCGGGATCGGGAAAAACAGCGGTGCTTGTGGCACGTATTATCCAAAGGATTCTCGACCCACAGAATCCGGTTGATATCGACCGGCTTTTGGTTGTGACATTTACGAAGGCAGCGGCGGCGGAGATGCGGGAGCGTATCGGGGCTGCCATTGAGGCAGAATGTGAAAAAGATCCCCAAAACACGCATTTGCGCAGACAGTCGGCACTGATTCACAATGCCATGATCACAACGATTGACAGTTTCTGCCTTTTTGTGGTACGGAATCATTTTGAAGAGATCAGTCTGGACCCGAATTTCAGGATTGCAGATGAAGGAGAGATCCGGCTGCTGGAGCAGGACGTGCTGGAGCAGGTGTTTGAAGATAACTATGCGCGGCAGGAAAAGACGTTTCTTTCACTGATCGATGCCTATGCCGGAAAAAAAAAAAGAAACGACCACGGGGTGCGGGAGATGGTGGCAAAGATTTACCGGATGTCTTTGAGCAGTCCGTGGCCGCAGGCGTGGATGAAAAAACTCACCGAACCGTATCAGGTGGAACGTGCACAGGAACTGGTGCAGACAGAGATGCTTGAGGACATTGCGGAACATGCCAGGCTTTTGTTGTGTGACATGTGCACACAGATGACACAGGCACTGCAGTTGTGTAATGAGCCGGATGGACCGCAGGCATATGCAAAGACACTGGAAGCGGATCTGACGCAGCTGCAGCAGGCAGAAAATCTGCAGGGATATCTGCAGGTACAGACATTTTTAAATGGTCTGGTCTTTGGAAAATTGTCACCGATCCGCAAATTCTCCGGGGATGTCAAAAAAAAAGGAAACGGTCATGGAGATCCGGTCGGATGTGAAAAAAGAAGTGGAAACGCTGCAGAAAAAATATTTTGCGATGGATCTGGAGACACTGCTTTTGCAGCAGAAACGCTTGTGTCCGTTTCTCGAAGAGCTGGTAAGGCTGGCACTTGAATATACACAGGCAATGGAAACGGCAAAACGAAAGAAGAGAATTGTTGACTTTGCCGATATTGAGCATTTTGCTCTGCGGATTCTCGTGGACGAAAAAACAAAGCAGCCACGGCATACCGCAGAAGAATTCCGCAGACATTTTGCAGAAATCATGATTGATGAGTATCAGGACAGCAACCAGGTACAGGAAGAGATCATGCGTGCGATTTCCATGGAGCCGGAAGGCGGGCATAATCTGTTTATGGTGGGAGATGTCAAGCAGAGCATCTATCGGTTTCGGCTTGCACGCCCCGAACTTTTATGGATAAATATGCATCTTTTTCGACGGAAGAGAGTCTGCAGCAGAGAATTGATCTGCATATGAATTTTCGAAGCCGTGCACAGGTGCTTGATTTCTGTAATGATATCTTCTACAAAATTATGAGTCCGGATCTGGGACGGGTTGCGTATGACCGGGATGCGGCATTGTATTACGGGGCAAAAATTATGATGAGAATGCTAAAGGATTTAAACCGGAGCTTTTGCTTTTGGATGAAAAAAGACGAATTGCTTTCAGAGACAAAGAATCTGACAAAAGGACAGATGGAAGCGCATATGATTGCCACGCGTATTGCGGATATGAAGCAGCACATGCAGGTGACGGATAAGGAGAGTGGACAGCTTCGGCCGCTGCGTTATTCCGATATTGTCATCCTGCTTCGAAGTTTAAAAGACTACGGAACGGATTTTGTGCAGGTTCTGCAGGGAGCGGGGATACCGGCATATGTGGAGTCTTCGACCGGATATTTTTCGGCATCGGAGGTACAGACGGTGCTGGCAATGCTGCGGATTCTGGATAATCCCTATCAGGATATTCCGATGGCGGCGGTTCTTCGGTCTCCCATGGTGGAACTGGATGAGGAAGAGATGGCACAGATTCGTGTGGAAAATCCGGAGTGTTCGTTTGCGGAAGCTGCAATGCATGCCATGCAGGAAGCCACGGAGGGCGCACTTTATGACTTTTACCGGATGTATCGTAAACTGCGGGGAAAACAGGATCTGCCGATCCATGAACTGATCCAGAAGATTCTGCAGCTTAGCGGATATGGAAATTATGCGGCGGCACTACCAGCAGGGGAGCGCCGTGCGGCAAATCTTGCAATGCTGGTGGAAAAAGCGGTTGATTACGAGAAAACAAGCTACCGGGGATTGTTTCATTTTCTGCGTTATATCGATAAGCTTCAGAAATATGAAGTGGATTTCGGGGAGGCAGATACCACAGGAGAAAATGCCAATGTTGTCCGCGTGATGACCATTCATAAGAGTAAGGGACTGGAGTTTCCGGTCGTTTTTGTGTCCGGTCTGGGAAGAAAAATGAATCAGATGGATGCCAGTGACCGGCTGGTGGTACATCCGGATTTAGGCCTTGGAATCTGTGAGATTTCCGGTCAGCCAAGAGTGAAAAAAACAGTGTGTTCCGGTCAGAGATTGCGGACCGGATCCGCAGGGAAAATCTCGGAGAGGAACTGCGCATATTGTATGTAGCACTGACGAGGGCAAAGGAAAAACTGGTTTTGACCGGAATGATCAAAGATGCCCAAAAACGTTTTCCGGATATACCGGAAATGTACTTCCGGGGAAGCCGGGCAGTTACCGGCAGAGGGTCCGGGCAGCCAGTTACCTGGACTGGATTCTTCCGGCCATGCTTTCTTATCCGCAGAAATATACGCTCGATGTGGTTCCACCGGAAAAAATTGTATGGGAAGAGGTGGAACAGGCGGCAGACAGCAGGGAAAATTATGAGGAACTTCTGCAGCATATCGATCATGCGAAACCGGAACTGCTTCAGCAGTATGACCAGTGGTTTTCCTACCGTTACCCATATCAGAGTGAGGCCGGCAAAAAAGTAAATATTCGGTTTCGGAACTGAAGCATGCATCGCTTGTCTTACAGTATGACAGGTCCGAGGGAGAAGCCGTGGTGCCGGATTTTCTGCAGGAAGACCGTGAAGTGTATGTTCCGGACTTTGCAAGAGAAGAGGACAGAGAGTATCCGGCAGCTGAAAACGTAAATCAGGGTGCTATGCGGGGAACCGCGGTGCACCGGGTGATGGAATGTCTGGATTTTGCTGCAATTGCAGATATAGATACCTCTGATGCGGGAGCAGTTTCTGCATTTGTGAAACAGGAACTGGACCGGATGCTTGCAAACGGACAACTGCCGGGGAATGGTATGCGCTTGTTATTCCGGAAATGATCGAAGCGTTTGTAGAAAGTCCGATTGCTCCCCGGATGGCAGCAGCAGCTGTGCGTGGGGATCTGTACCGGGAGAGACCGTTTGTGATGCAGCATCAGATGGAGGCATCCGGCGGGACGGTGCTGGTACAGGGAATCATAGATGTTTTCTGGATGGAAAATGATAAAATTATTTTGCTGGATTACAAGACAGATAAGGTAAAACAGGCGCAGGAACTTTGATGCGCTATCAGACACAGCTTCAGCTGTATGCAGATGCATTAAGCCGTGTATTTTCTACGGATACAAAAAAATGGTGGCGGAAGAAAAACTCATCTATTCGTTTCACCTGAAGGAGGTTGTCACATTATGAGTCGAATTGTACTTGCCTCTGCGTCACCGCGGAGAAAAAGAGCTGCTCGAACAGATCGGACTGGAATTTGAAATTTGTCCGGCGAAGGGAGAAGAAGTCATTACTGCTGGTTCTGTGGATGGGGCAGTGTTAGAACTTTCCCGTCAGAAAGCGGAAGAAGTGGCCGCAGGAATTCTTTCCTACAATGAAATCCATCCGGAGCTGGTTACGCCGCAGGACATTCTGGTGATCGGGGCCGATACGGTGGTTGCCTGTGATGGAAATATTCTCGGGAAACCGCGGGATGAAGCGGATGCAGCCCATATGCTTTCGATGCTGTCCGGACATACCCACAGCGTATACACGGGAGTAACGCTTGTTTTTATTGATAAAAACGGCAGAACCGGGGAAACTTCATTTTATGAGAAAACAGATGTCTGCATGTATCCTTTGGATGACGCGGAAATCCGGCGCTATATTGCCGGCGGAGAGCCGATGGATAAGGCGGGAAGCTATGGAATTCAGGGACAGGCAGCTGCTTTTGTGAAGGAAATCCATGGTGATTATAACAATGTGGTGGGACTTCCGGTGGGGCGGTTATATCAGGAACTGAAAAAACTGGGAGTCATGGAGTGGAATTAAGGGATTGTCACAGAGAAATTCCTTCGTTATAATAATAGAAAGTGATTCACAGGGAGGAAAAAAAGGTATGAACGAATACGATGAGGAGATTTTACATTATTTTCTGGAACACCAGACACAACTTTTCCCGGAGGCGGTAGCGGAAAGCCCGGAGGAAGCAGAAGAGTTTCTGGAGGACTGCATGGCGGTTGTCTGTAAAAATATAAAAGAAGTGCGGGATTATTTTGATGACGCGGGGATGGATGTCGCCGGAATGAGTGAGGAAGAACTGTTAGAGGCGAGTGAGGTTTTTGCAATTCCCGATGGTCGTTTTCTTGTCGTAGAAGGATAAAACGGTATGAAAAAAAAGAGATGGAAACTGGCGGGGATTTTTCTTATAGCAGCGCTTACGGTACCGTCACTCGGAGGCTGTAAGGTTGGAAATACACAGATTCGCCTGTCGTCAGGGCAGCTGAGAAACCATAATGCCATTGTGCGGATCAATGATCATAAATATGATATTAGATATGCAAAACTGTATTTGTGCAATTACCGCAACCTGTATGGCAAAGCGTACGGAACGGATCTCTGGGAATCCTATGATGCGGATTTAGAACAGTATGTCAAGGATGTGACGATTCAGGAACTGACACATATTGCATGTATGGATATTCTGGCAGAAAATCAGGACATGCATCTGAGTGAGCAGGAAAAGAAACAGGCAGCACGTGCGGCAAAAAGAATATTACCAGTCACTTACGGAGGAAAAAACGTTCATCGGTCTGTATGAGAGAGAGATCCGTACAGCATATGAAGAGTATGCACTGGCAGAAAAGCTGTATCATGCGCTGACACAGGGAACCGATGAGGAGATCAGTGATGATGAAGCCAGAGTGGTCCGGGTACAACAGATCTATGTAAAGAAAAAGAAGCACTGCGTGCGGTGCAGGAAAATCTTGCAGCGGGAGATGATTTTGCCTCGGTTGCGAGTGCTTACAATCAGTCGAGGGAGTTTGAGCGCACCATTGCACGTGGAACTTATCCGGATGCGATGGAGGAGATCGTGTTTAATCTCGATGACGGAGCGTGTTCCGATGTGATTGCGGCAGATGACGGGTATTATATCATCCGCTGTCTGAACAAATTCGAAAAAGATCTGACGGAGGAAAACAAGGAAAAAATCCGTGTAAAGAAAAAAAAAAGAACGATTTGAAAACGAGTACCAGACGTTTGTGAAGAATTCCACGTTTTGCTTAAATGATAATCTGTGGGACGATGTGACGTTAAAAGATGTGTCCGGCATCGGGACGGATTCTTTTTTCAGCACATATGAGAAATATTTTACAACAGGAGAAAATACAGAGACAACATGAAATGGGAATTTGATATTTTATATGCACTGCAGAAGATTCATCAGCCGGTTCTTGACCATATCATGACAGGACTCTCCACGATAGGAAATGCCGGTATTTTCTGGATTGTACTTGGCCTTGCGCTTTGTATTCCGAAGAAATACCGCAAAATTGGAATCCAGATGGTGATATCCATGGCAATTACGTTTATCATTGGAAATCTGATCCTGAAAAATCTGATCGCAAGAGAAAGACCCTGCTGGCTGGATACACAGATTGCCCTGCTCATAAAAAAGCCCAAAGGATTATTCCTTTCCGTCCGGGCATTCCATGAACGGATTTGCTGCATCCATCGCACTTTTATGTAATGATAAAAAGCTTGGAATTCCGGCAGTGATTTTAGCATCACTGATTGCGTTTTCCAGACTGTATCACTTTGTTCATTTTCCGACCGATGTAATGGTGGGAATTTTAATCGGTACGACCGTGGCAATTCTGGTGCATGTGGGGTATCTGAGATGGAGCCGCAGACATTTTTCGTAATTTTTAATATCATAGAAGCAAAAAACTCCGAAGCATACAGCTTCGGAGTTTTTCATACCATTTTTTATTTGGTTAACAGTAACATGATATCGTTGCTTCGCTTTACGAACTTTGTCATAGCCTCTGCGGACAATGGCTGGTTGGAAAGCATGGCCAGATCATAGAGCTGTTCTGCAAACATGCCGGAATGTTCGGAATCTTTGTGTTCGAACAGATATTTTACCAGAGCATTGTTTGCATTTAAAGTCAGAGTCTGGTCTGCTGCAAACATATTCGGGTCATACCGCCCATACCGCCGGCTGCGTACATCTTCATCATATCCTGCATACGTCTGCCCTGTTCGGAGAGTGTGAGGATAGAGGCAACATCCGCATCCTTTAAGCTTTCTACTTTTACCGTAAGCTTATCGTTGTTCAGTGTCTTTTGAACAGATCGGAAAGGGTATTGGTTTCCTCGGTCAGATCTGCTGCATCATCGGATTTTAAGGCATCTGTGACATCTGCATCAATACGCTTGAACTGATAGTGCTCGTTGCGCTGCTCTAACTGTGTGATGAAGGAAGTATCGATGTTGTGATCGAGTATTACGGCATTCATGCCCTGTTCCTTGAACATCTTGATGTATTGTCCCTGCTGAGCCTTGTCTGTTACATAGTAGATCGTGCTGCGTTCCGGCTCTTTTTCTTCCTCTTTTGCATCGTCTGACTTGGATTCTTCCGTCTTTGCATCTTCGGTCGTCTTTTCGTCGTCTTTCTTTTCGTCCTCAACAGGAACGAGAAGTTCCGGAAGTGTCTGATACTTGTCATTGATATCCTTAAAGAGGATATAATCATTCATCTTGTCACAGAACTTTGTATCTTTTAAGCAGCCATATTTGATAAACGGGCTGATATCATCCCAGTATTTTTCGTAGTTTTCTTTCTCTGTCTTGCACATGCCGATGAGCTTGTCAGCCACTTTCTTGGTAATGTACTCGGAAATTTTCTTGACAAAACCGTCATTCTGCAGCGCAGAACGTGATACGTTCAGAGGCAGATCCGGACAGTCGATAACGCCTTTTAAGAGCATTAAGAATTCAGGAATGACTTCTTTGATATTATCTGCGATAAATACCTGATTGTTGTAAAGTTTGATGGTTCCTTCAATGGAATCATACTCGGTATTGATCTTCGGGAAGTACAGAATACCTTTTAAATTAAACGGATAATCCATATTCAGATGAATCCAGAACAGCGGCTCCTTATAATCCATAAATACCTTGCGGTAAAATTCCTTGTAATCCTCATCGGTACATTCACTTGGATTTTTGGCCCAGAGAGGATTGGTATCGTTGAGTGGTACCGGACGTTTTACAATCTTTACCTTGTCCTTGGCCGGAGAAACTTCTACGATTTCTTTTTCGCCCTTGTCGTTTTCTTTTTTCCTCAGTCTTGGCCTCTTCGTGGATTTCTTCAATTACTTTATCGGTATCTTTTACATCTTCCTTGTCGATCGTTTCATATTCTTCCGGGGCATTGGCCTTGGAAAGATAGATCTCGGTTGGCATGAAAGAACAGTATTTTTCAATGACTTCTCTTGCACGGTATTCGTTGGCAAATTCTAGACAGTCCTCATTTAAGAAAAGTGTGATTTCTGTACCAACGGTTGTTTTGTCGCCGTCTTTCATATCAAATTCGGTACCGCCATCGCAGGACCAGTGAACAGCGGTTGCACCTTCTTTATAAGAAAGGGTATCAATCGTTACTTCATCTGCAACCATAAATGCGGAGTAAAAACCAAGTCCGAAATGACCGATGATCTGATCGTCATTGGACTTATCTTTGTATTTCTCGATGAAATCCGTTGCACCGGAAAATGCAATCTGGTTGATATATTCTTCTACTTCATCGGCAGTCATTCCAAGACCGTTATCGATAAATGTTAAGGTTTTTCTTCCGGGTTTACGATGACCTGAATCTTTGCTTTATAATCAGCAGGAAGGGAATATTCTCCCATCATGTCCAGTTTCTTTAATTTGGTAATCGCATCGCAACCGTTGGAAATCAGCTCACGATAGAAGATATCATGATCTGAATATAACCATTTCTTGATAATCGGAAACAGGTTGTCGCTGTCGATGGATAATGATCCGTGTTTATTTGCCATATGTTATACATCTCCTTTGTTTTCATTCACAAATGTTCGCTAATGAAAATGATAAAACCAGTTTTGTAAAAAGTCAATAGAAAATCAGCACTCTTTTTGAATGAGTGCTAACAATGAACGCGAAAATGCCGGAAAATAGCGTGTTGGTGCATTTCTAAAAACTTTCTAAACTGTAGACACTTCTTTTTAAATCATGTTACTATTTATGCAGAACAGGTGATCGCGAAACTTTTTCCCGATCGCTTATTTAATGCAAAATAAGAAAAGGAGTATTACATATGTTAAAAGAAGGCGTAAAAGGAACACAGGAAATTATGGTAACAGAGGAAAACACCGCAAAAGTTATGGGAAGCGGTGCCCTGGATGTATTTGCAACCCCTGCAATGATCGCATTGATGGAAAAGACTGCATGGGAGAGTGTACAGCCGTATTTAGAGGAGGGAAGCGGAACGGTAGGAACGTTAATGAATGTAAAACATGTGGCAGCTTCCCCGGTGGGCATGAAAATTACCTGTGAAACCGAACTGACGAAAGTAGATGGCAGAGCACTGACGTTTTCTGTAAAAGCTTTTGATGAGGCAGGACTGATCGGAGAGGGCGAGCATGAGCGTTTTATTGTATATAATGAAAAATTCCAGGCAAAAGCCGATGCAAAGCTGGAAAAATAATGTTATACGATAAAGATATCCGTGAACCTCTGGCATTTTATCTGGAAGAAATTTACGGGAAAAACAGAATCCTTGAGGAACAGGTGATGGGGCAGTCACGGGCGGATATGGTCATGGTGGTACACGATGCCCTCTACGGAATTGAGATCAAGAGTGATGCGGACAGTTATGCACGGCTGGATCGCCAGGTGAAAGATTACAACTTATATTATGACTATGATCTGGCCGTGGTCGGAACCCGGCATGCGGCACATATTAAGGAACATGTCCCGGAATGGTGGGGGATCATTACGGTGGAACAGGTAGGGGATCAGGTTGATTTTTATATGCTGCGGGAGCCGCAGAGTAACCCACAGATGGACTGGAACTGTAAAATAGAGATTTTGTGGCGGCCGGAACTGGCGCATATCCAGGAACTGAACGCGATGTATGCATATAAGCAGAAAAGCAAGCGGTTTGTGGCCGATAAAATTGTCGAGACAGTTCCGAAAGAAACGCTGGCAGTCCAGCTCTCGGAAGAACTGTTCGAGCGGGATTATACAAAAATCTGGGAGACGATCCAGAACTTTCGAAAGGAAAACGGACAAAAACTGCGTCGGAGACGAAGAAGACGGAAAACAAAAAACAGGCGTAAAGCGGGCAGAAACAGGAAAAGAATATGTCGGCAAATGTCGAAAAACGGATGACGCTCTCTGAAATTGGTGGTATAATAGTACCAGATATGGGGAAGGAAAAAGAACAGGGGTGCGACTATGAAGATAGCAGTATTTGCGACAGGATGGAACGGTGAGTACCTGCGTGATATGTATCACGGTCTGGAAAATTCACAGAAAGAATTCCATGACTCCATACATCTGTATGCAAGTTTTGGAAGACTGGGATCAGGAGACAGTTTTAATAAGTCAGAGTTTGATTTTTTTGAACTGGCAGATATGTCGGAGTACGATGGATTTTTGTATCCGAGTACCACGATCAAAGAAGGAGATGTCAAGCAGCGGTTACTCGAACGGATCATAGAAAGTAAAAAGCCCTGTGTATCTCTGGAAGAGGAGATTCCCGGGCTTTCTTTTGTCGGAATCAATCAGAGCAAAGCCATGCGGCAGATCGTGCGGCATCTTGCCGGGGTTCATGGAATCCGGACATTTGGTTTTATTAACGGGATGAAAGATACCTATGAGGCGCAGATGCGTCAACAGGGGGTAGAGTCCAAAATTCGGGAACTGGGGCTTTGTCTTATGCCGGAATGGGTGGATTATGGAAATTATGAGTACCGCTCAGGGGAAACATATGCCAGAAAAATGATTGCAGCATATGAGGCAGGGGAGGAACTCCCACAGGCGGTTATCAGCGCAAATGATCTGATGGCGGCAGCTTTTTTGCAGACCATAAAAGGAACGGCGCTCGAGGGAAAGATACCAATCACAGGGTTTGACCGGTATTTTGACGGGGAATGTTTCAGCCCGACGATGACAACCATTGAACGGCCGAGAGACCAGGTGGCATATGAAGCTGTCAGGCTTCTGCACGAACTGCATGAAAAGGCAGATGGAAAGCTGGTACACAGGGAACTTTCCTACCGGTTTTTTATCGGGAATACCTGTGGCTGCACAAAGCATGTCCCATTTGATACGGAATCGTTCCGTAACCGGATTTTCTGGAAAAATCTGCAGGAATATGACGCAAAATCCAAACTCGATTCCATGCAGGAATGGGTAACCAGCCGGATCTCTTTAGAAGAGATCATGGATGCGACGGGGAGATTCTTAGATCTGGTCGGGGCAGGAAGAGGGCAGATCTTTTTGACGGATGATCTGTTTTCCCAGGAAGCCAAAAGTTATCGAAGCTGTAAGAGAGAAGTACTTAACTGGTGCAATGAAAAGAACCGGACAGAAGAAGGCGGGGTACAGGTGTTTATGCCACTGCATTATCAGCTGCACCGGATGGGATACTGTATGGTGGCTGGTGTGGATGAGATGTTTAGGACAGGAATTCTGGAAACCTTTTTCCGCAATATCTGTTATGCACTGGAAAATTATATCCAGCGGAAGCAGTATCAGGAAGTAAATCTGAAACTGCAGAAGTTGTACCGGATCGATCAGCTGACGGGAATTTATAACCGTTTTGGAATGGAAGATCTGGGACAGAAGTTTTATGAGAAAAATTGTGAGTATCATGTCAATACAAAGTTTATATTCTGCGACATCAACCGCTTAAAATACATCAACGATACGTATGGACATAAAGCCGGTGACTGGGTCATCCGAAAGACGGGGAAGCGCTTGGAAGGCTTACCGCGGAAGACAGTCTGCCATTTCGGTTTGGCGGTGATGAATTTTTACTGCTGACGAGAGAAGAGTCCGGGATCACCGCGGAATCCATCCGGCAGAGCATTGCCGTGGTATGTGGGGGAGGAAACCTCTCCGATCCGGGAATCTTTAGAGGTCAGTATCGGTGTGATTCTTGCCCCGTGGGACAGTGAATATAATATGGATGTATATCTGAATCAGGCAGATGAGGCAATGTATGAAGAAAAGAAAATGTATCATGAAAAAAAATATGGAGACCGGCGCAGAAGATAAAAATCAACAGACTGCCATCTATGTGATGACGCATAAGGCATTTACGCCGCCACCGGACCCGTTGTATATTCCACTTCATGTGGGACGAGCGGCGGCTTCGTCATACAGCAGGGATGAGAAATCGTCCCCGCTGTCTTTTTTGTGTGGGAGATAATACCGGAGATCACATTTCCGAAAAAAACTGTTATTACAGTGAACTGACCGGATTGTATTGGATATGGAAAAACTCCCATGCAAAGGTAGTTGGTACCTGCCATTACCGCCGGTATCTTCTGAATGAGCAGGGAAAATTGTTTACAGAGGCACAGATTCTTTCTCTGCTGCAGCAGTATGATGTGATCACAACGAAAGAACTGCAGCTGAATTTTTCTTATTATGAGGGATTTGCTTCTCACCACAAGATTTTATATCTGGACGAAACAGCCCGTGTGATACAGGAGATTTATCCGGATTATGCGGCGGATTTTCAGCAGCTGGTGCAGCAAAAGCACACCTATTTCGGAAATATGCTGATTGCAAAAAAAAGAAGTTTATGATGCTTATATGGAATGGCTGTTTTCTATTTTATTTGAAGTGGAGCGGCGCGTGAAAGTGGAAGAAGAGGATTCTTATCACCGGAGAATTTTCGGATTCATTTCGGAGTTTTTACAGTATGTCTGGATCAGGCACAACAGGCTGCGGGTGTATGCGTGTATGGTAGGCATGCTGGGAGAAAAAGCAGAGATTGCAGAAGTCCGGTGCCGGCTGGCGGAATATTTTGACCGGGCAGATGTGGATGGAGCAAAGGCATATTTTTTGCAGGCAAAAAAAGAACGGCCGGATCTTCTGATGGAAGCATCGGATATCACCGGAGAACTTCATCTGTGTATGGAAGTGATTGCCATAGCAGGCTTAGAGCAGCAGGCATACGGTAAAAATCTTCTGACCCATGTGCGTGGATTCCGGAATCTGATGCAGTACTGCAATAACCTGAACCGGTATGTACTGCAGAAAAACAGGAGATCCCGGATGCCGGTCTGCAGGAGTGGGAAGAAGAAAATGAGGTAACTCCGGTTGCCAGACAGGTCGCAGAACAGGTGATGCATGCGTCTGAGGCGGAGGCATCTGTGGTACACCGGCTGCAAAATCAATTGACAAAATAAAAACATCAATAAAATTGCTTAAATTTAATCATTTCCAAATGAGAGATTATGTGTTAAAATTACTCATTGAAATTGATAATATTTAATGTTGGAAAAGAGGAAACATCATGAAAAATTTTGACAAGTATGAAAGACAGTATTTTCTTCCTCCAGTCTGCGAATACGACTGGGCAAAAAGATTACATAGAGAAAGCACCAATCTGGTGTTCCGTGGACCTGCGTGACGGTAACCAGGCACTGATCGAGCCGATGAGCCTTGACGAGAAGCTGGAGTTTTTCCAGATGCTCGTGGATATCGGATTTAAGGAAATTGAAGTTGGATTCCCGGCAGCATCAGAAACAGAGTTTATTTTTATGCGTACGCTGATTGAGCGGGATATGATTCCGGATGATGTGACCGTTCAGGTACTGACACAGGCGCGTGAGCATATCATTAAAAAACATTTGAGGCAGTCAAAGGGGCTCCGCATGCAGTTATTCATCTGTACAATTCCACTTCTGTGGCACAGCGGGAGCAGGTGTTTAAAAAAGACAAAGAGCATATCATGCAACTGGCTGTGGATGGTGCAAAGCTGTTAAAGAGACTTGCCAGTAAGACAGAGGGAGATTTCTCTTTTGAGTACAGTCCGGAAAGTTTCCACGGAACCGAAGTGGATTACGCAGTAGATGTCTGCAATGCCGTTCTGGATGTATGGGAGCCGGATGCCGCACACAAGGCAATTATCAATATCCCGGCAACTGTTGAGACTGCAATGCCGCATGTTTTTGCAACACAGATCGAATATGTAAGCAAGCATCTGCACCACAGAGAAAATGTGGTACTCAGTCTTCATCCGCACAACGACAGAGGCTGCGGTGTCAGTGATGCTGAACTGGGACTTCTGGCAGGAGCAGACCGTATCGAAGGCACGCTGTTTGGAAACGGAGAGCGTACCGGAAATGTCGATATCATTACGCTTGCTATGAACATGTTTTCTTATGGCATTGACCCGAAACTGGACTTTGCAGATATGCCACGCATCCGTGAGACGTATGAGCGTCTGACGAGAATGCATGTCCATGAGCGTTCTCCGTATGCCGGAGATCTTGTCTTTTCTGCGTTCTCCGGTTCCCATCAGGATGCGATTGCAAAGGGAATGGCCTGGAGAGAAGAAAAGAAATTAAAGACCTGGACGGTTCCGTATCTGCCGATCGATCCGATGGATGTGGGAAGAACTTACGATGCCGATGTTATCCGTATCAACAGCCAGTCCGGAAAGGGAGGAATCAGTTATATCTTAAAGCAGAATTTCTCCATTTCTCTGCCGCAGGCAATGAAAGAAGAAGTCGGATATGCAGTGAAACAGGTATCGGATGAAGAACACAAGGAACTTTCTCCACAGTGGGTATACGAGATCTTTGAAGAAAACTATATGAACAAAATGCCGTACTTTACAATCGATGCTTGCCATTTCAAGCAGAATGATGGTATTATGGCAGAGACAGAAATTAACTTTGGCGGAAAGAAGACCATCGTCGATGCAAACGGAAACGGTCGTCTGGACGCCGTGAGCAACACAATCAAGCAGTTCTTCGGTATCAGCTACGAACTTTCTACCTATGAAGAACATGCATTGTCCCATGGATCTTCTTCTAAGGCAATCGCCTATGTGGGCATTACCTGTGAAGGAAAGAATTACTGGGGTGTCGGTATGGATGAGGATATCATCAAAGCGTCCATCCATGCGCTGACGGTTGCTGTAAATAAATTACCGCAGATTGCACAAAACGATGGGGCACAGGATGAACGCCTGACCGCCATGCTTAATTTTATCCAGAACAATTATCAGGATGTAACACTTGAAGCATGGCAGCGCGGTTCCATCTGTCAGAGCCTTATATCTCCAAATATATCAAGGATAAATCAGGTAAGACATTTGGAGAGCACGTAGCCCATATTCGTATGAAACGTGCCAAGACTCTGCTGAAAAACGGTAATATGACGGTTGAAAATATTGCGGATGTTGTCGGATATCCGAGTGTTGAGCATTTTAACCGTACCTTTAAAAAATGCTTTGACAGGACTCCGTTGCAGTACCGCAATGAGAGCCGCGAGAAAAAAATAAAAAGCCGGATGTGGCGTCGAATGTATGATGTAATTATTATTGGAGCAGGACCGGGTGGAATTTTTTCTGCCTATGAGCTCATGAAGCAGGATGAAAATTTAAAGATTGCAGTGTTTGATGCAGGACATTCTTTGGAACAGAGACATTGTCCGATTGATGGGGAAAAGGTAAAGAGCTGTATCAGCTGCAAGACCTGTGCAATCATGAACGGATTTGGCGGAGCCGGAGCCTTTTCGGATGTAAATACAACATCACCAATGATTTCGGCGGTACGTTATATGAATATATCGGCAGACAGAAAGCACTTGAATTGATGAAATATGTGGATACCATCAATATGTCCCACGGTGGGGAGGGTACCAAAATGTACTCCACGGCGGGCACAGATTTAAAAAAGTGTGTCTGCAGAATAAGCTGAAGCTTCTGGATGCATCGGTCCGTCATCTGGGCACGGATGTCAATTATGTGGTGCTGAAAAATCTTTATGACGAGATGAAAGACCACATGGACTTTTTCTTTGACACCCCGGTGGAGAAGATTCAGGTCAAAGAGGACGGTTACACAGTTTCGGCAAAAGATGCAGAATATGCGTGCAGAAAATGTATCGTGTCGGTTGGACGAAGCGGAAGCAAGTGGATGGAGAATGTCTGTGAGGATCTGGAAATTCCTACCAAATCCAACCGTGTAGATATCGGTGTGCGGGTAGAACTTCCGGCAGTGATATTTTCCCATCTGACCGATGAACTTTATGAGAGCAAGATTGTTTACCGTACGGAAAAGTTTGAGGATAATGTCCGTACGTTCTGCATGAATCCATATGGCATAGTGGTAAATGAAAATACCAATGGTATTGTGACGGTAAACGGACACAGCTATGACAGCCCGGATCTTCGCACAGAAAATACAAACTTTGCACTTCTGGTTGCCAAACATTTTTCCGAGCCGTTTAAAGACAGCAATGGATACGGAGAGAGCATTGCGCGGTTATCGAACATGTTAGGCGGCGGTGTGATCGTACAGCGTTTTGGTGATCTGGTGCGCGGACGACGCAGTAATCAGAAACGTATCGAGGAGGGGCTTGTGACACCGACACTTTCCGCAACACCGGGAGATTTAAGCCTGGTTCTTCCGAAGCGAATCCTGGACGGTATTATCGAAATGATTTACGCGCTGGATAAGATTGCGCCCGGAACGGCAAATGACGATACTCTGCTGTACGGTGTGGAAGTCAAATTCTATAATATGGAAGTAGAGCTGGATGAGAATCTGCAGAGCCGGTATCCGGGACTTTATATCATCGGAGATGGCAGTGGTGTGACCCATTCACTGTCCCATGCATCTGCCAGCGGTGTCTATGTCGCAAGACACATTTTAGAAAGTGAAGGAAAGGCTATTTGATCACAATATTTACAGCTCTTTATCCGGAGGCAAAGGAACTGATCCGGGCGCTTTCTTTGAAAAAAGATATGACACAGAATCATTTTCAGGTATTTTCGGATGAAAACAATCAAATACAGATTGTCATTACCGGGGCATCCGCCATTGTGGCGGCCACGGCGGTGGCAGAGTGTTCGACCAGAAAAGAACCGGATAGCGGGGATTTTCTGATCAATTATAGGGAGCTGTGCCGGCAGGAAAAATATTCCTGTCGGCACTGTTTCGCTTTGTAACAAACTGACGCAAACGGTAGACGGACGTACATTTTATCCGGATATTTTATACCGGCATCCGTTTGAGGAAGCAGAACTATACAGTTTTCCCGCGGTACAGGACCGGGAATCTTTCCAACAGTTTTTGGATAAAGATGCCGGGGCGGGGGACAGAAGAAAAGAGATCCTGGTGGATATGGAGGCTGCTGCAATATATCAGGCAGGAAACTATTACTATGCACCGCACCAGATGCTGTTTCTCAAGGTAGTAACCGATCATGGAACAACACAGGAGCCGCAGAGTGCCGGGAGTGGAGAACATTTTTCACAGATCATGGACCGGGCAGCAGAAGAGGTTTTAACATTTATCCGGCAGCTTCTGACAATGCAGGAAAAAACAGCAGGCAGGAGAGTATGCAGGAAGCATTTAGAAGCCAGGTAGAAGAACAGGCAAAGCTGTGGCAGGAGGCATTGCATGGTTCTGAAACCATGAAAGCGCAGATCCGGCAAATGATTTTGTATCATTCACTCTGCGAAGCAAAAAGAAGCATCCGGGAAGCAAACCATGTCCGGATGGTACCGGGAATATGAACAGGCAGGCCGGCTGCCGGCAAAAAGACAAACGGGAAGGAAAGAGGATTCTTGAAGAACTTAGAGCACGTGTGTTATAATACACGGTTTTCCCATATTTATGTGGAACGCCGCATCCGCAATCATCCGCGTACGGAACAGATCCTTTTGCGGTTTCCACAGGTACAGATTGTGGAGATTGAACATTACAAGGATGTATTTAACCGGCATGGACAGGACTGTGTCCGGCAGCATCAGGCACAGGCTCTCATTCTGGCAGAAAAAAACCGATCATTTTTTTTATGAAGGAGCACCGGTCTGTCAGGATTTTGGCAATACCAATTTTTATTACTGTTCCACAATGATGAACTGCATCTATGATTGCAGCTACTGTTATCTGAAAGGCATGTATCCGTCCGGTCACATGGTGCTTTTTGTGAATATCGAAGATTACCTGAAGAACTTGACCATATTCTGAAGACACAGAATATGTATGTGTGCATTTCTTATGATGCGGATCTGCTTGCCATGGAGGCTGTGACAGGATATGTCAGACTCTGGAGTGCATATGCTGCAAAACATGAAAACTTAAAGCTGGAAATCCGGACAAAATGTGCCGGCCATGCGATGTGGGATCTGCCCTGTCTGTCCAATGTGATCTATGCGTTTACCCTGTCTCCGCAGAAGATGATAGATGCGTTTGAGAAAGAAACACCTTCGGCGTTTGCACGCATAGTCTGTGCCGCGGAGGGACTTAAAAAAGGATTTCCGGTGCGCCTGTGCTTTGATCCGATGCTGTATCTGCCGTCCTGGAAGACCGATTATCTGCAATTGCTAAGTCAGATTGACCGTATTTTTGGTGACCGTATGTTGCATGACGGCTGGGAGAAACTGGTTGATGTAAGTGTGGGAACGTTCCGGATTTCACAGGAATATATGAAAAAACTCCGGCGGGTAGAACCTTTTGCACCAGCGGTACAGTATCCTTATGTCAATTGCAACGGGGTATATCAGTATCCACCGGAATTATTAAAGAAAATGGAAAGTTTTATGATCACGGAATTAACACAGAGAATGGACAAGGAGAACATATATCATGAGTAAGGCAGCGATTGTAACCGGTGCCAGTTCCGGAATCGGACTGGCAATCAGCCGGGTACTCTGTGAGAAAGGGTATGAAGTCTACGGATTTGGACGGGATTTTGCAAAAAGAACAGACAAGGGAATTTGTAGAGCAGACTGCGGCATTTCATCCGGTAGAAGGCGATTTATTAGAAGAACAGAAATTATGCGATGCGGTGAAAGAGATCACAAAAACGGCAGACATTGAGGTACTTGTCAATGCGGCAGGAGTCGGACATTATGGTCTGCATGAGGAACTGACTCCCAAAAGATACAGGCCTGGTCCGTACAAACCCTGGAGATTCCCCTGCTTCTGACGAACCGGCTGCTTCGGGTGCTGAAGAAAAATCATGGATATATCATCAATATCTCGTCCGTGACGGCCAAGCAGAGCAGTCCGCATGGCTGTGCCTATGCGGCAACCAAGGCGGGACTGTCCAGCTTCGGAAAGAGTCTGTTTGAGGAAGCACGCAAGTACGGTGTCAAGGTGACAACGATTCATCCGGACATGACAGATACCAATCTGTACCGGGATGCGGATTTTACCTGTGGGGAGGAGCCGGAAAGTTATCTGCTGCCGGATGAAGTGGCAAAGGCGGTTGCCTATGTGCTTGACCAGCGGGAGGGCATGGTTGTGCCGGAGATTACGCTGCGGCCGCAGCTGCACCGCATTGCAAGAAAGTAGGGGAAATATGAGAGTAACAATTGCACAGACACTGCAGCATTATGAGAAGAAAAACCTGCCGAAAGATATTTGTGCCGGAATTATCATTATGGCCGTTTCCATCCCGATTTCCATGGGATATGCGCAGATTGCCGGTCTTCCGGCGGTATACGGTCTGTATGGATCGGTGTTTCCGATCCTGTTGTTTGCACTGTTTTCGACTTCACCACAGTTCATTTTGGTGTGGATGCAGCTCCGGCGGCACTGATCGGAGGAGCGCTGATTGATCTGCACATAGAAAGCGGTTCAGAAGCAGCACTTAAAGTTGTGCCGGTCCTCCGACTCTGTTTGTGGCCGTGTGGCTTCTGGCATTTTATCTGATGAAAGCGGGAAAACTCGTGAATTACATATCTGCACCGGTGATGGGCGGTTTTATTACCGGAATCTGCACGACGATTATTCTCATGCAGGTACCGAAACTGTTTGGCGGGACTGCGGGCACCGGAGAACTTTTGGAGCTGGCCGGACATATCGGAAATACACTTGGACAGATCCATGTTCCGTCCCTTATAATGGGTGTGATTGCACTGGTAATTCTGCTGGCGGCAAAGAAACTGATACCAAAATTTCCGATGGCGGTCGTACTGATGGCGGTTGGAGCCCTTATGACAAAGTTTCTTCCGGTCAGGGAGTGGGGCATACAGACATTAAGTGCTGTGCAGACGGGACTTCCGCGGTGGAAGGCGGTGGATCTGTCTGCAGTGCCGCTTAAAGATGCCATAACGATCAGTCTGTCGGTGGCAGTAGTGATTATGGCAGAGACTCTTCTGGCAGAAAATAATTTTGCCCAGAAAAACCGCTACCGGATCAACGACAATCAGGAATTGCTGGCATTTTCCCTTGGAAATTTCGTAGCAGCTCTGACCGGATGCTGTCCGATCAACGGTTCCGTATCACGAACGGCTATGGGAGAACAGTATCAGGGGAAAACCCAGCTGACAGGAATTGTGGCGGGAATTTCCATGATGATTCTGCTTTTGTGCGGAACAGGATTTATCGGATTTCTTCCGGTTCCGGTGCTTACCGCGATTGTGATCTCCGCATTGCTTGGAGCCACGGAATTTGAACTTGCAGTCCGTTTGTGGAAAGTCAGCCGCACGGAATGTCTGATCTTTTTGGTGCATTTTTGGAGTGCTGCTGCTTGGAACCATCAATGGTGTTTTGATCGGCATCATGCTTTCCTTTACCGAGATGATTATCCGTACGGCAAAACCGGCGCGGTGTTTTCTTGGCATACAGACCGGACACAGTCATTTCCGGGACTTGAAAGAGAGCAGTTCCATCCATGCCGTGGAGCATGTGGTCATTTACCGGTTCAGCAGTAATCTGTGTTTTGCCAATGTTTCGGTATTGCAGAAAGATATTGAGGATGCCATCCGCGAGGATACCCGTGCGGTGATTTTAGATGCGGGAGGCATCGGGAGTATTGATATTACGGCGGCAGACTGTCTGGAGCGGCTTTATGGTTCCCTGAAAGAAAAAGGTATCCGGTTTTATATGACGGAACATATTGCGGAGGTGAACGAACAGCTGCGCAGACTCGGACTCGGGTATATGGTGGAGGAAGGCTGCGTGCGCAGAACCATCCATATTGCACTTAAGGATATGGGGATACGTCGTCCGTACCCGCTGGAGGGCGGTGTGGACAATGTTGAAAAAAGCGCCTCCCGGAAGCGGGCAGATAACCGGGTGCAGGAATTTGTCTGGGCATTTGGTTCGGAGGCAGAACAGGAAATGGAAAAACAGATTGCCCGCCAGATTGCACATCTGACATCGGATAAGGATGTGGAGGAGCTGATTCACGGACGCTGGTCCCATATGGAGGCGCTGGATGAGGATGAATGGCTGGAGCATCTGGAAGAACATTTAAAGGAAATTGTCAATATTTCCGGGAAAGATGAGGAGACACTGGCAAAAAGGCTGGAAGAACACCGGCAGGAAGTACATGACCGGATTGCACAGGAACATCCGGAACTGGCAGAACGTTTCCGGGAACGCAGACATCTGCTGGATGAGCATCTGCGGGAGCGCAGGCCGGAGGTATACGAACTGGTAATCAGACTTCGCGAAAAAAAGGATCAGGCATAATGATATTTTTTGCGGTTTCTGACAAAGAAGGTTACCGTGAGCCCTAACGTGAGAAGTTCTGCTACTGCCACGGCACTCCAGATTCCGTTGATGCCGAGAAGCAGTGGCAGAAGGAGTACAGCAGCCAGCTGGAACACCAGTGTCCGCAGAAAAGAGATTGCAGCAGATATCAGTCCGTTGTTTAATGCCGTAAAAACGAAGAACCGTAAATATTAAATCCATTGATCAGATAGGCAATGCAGTAAATACGGAAACCGTTTTGGGTCATGGAAAACAGATCCGCATCATATCCGACAAAGATGGCGGCCAGAGGTCTGGCGATCAGCTGCGCCAGAATAAACAGCATGAGTCCCCAGATTCCGATGAGCCGCAGACTTTTTTGGAACAGATTTTTTAATTCGTCATGGTTGCTCGCTCCGTAGTGATAGCTGACAAGCGGCGCACTTCCGATGGAATATCCCAGAAAAATTGCAATAAAAATAAAGTTTACATACATGATCGTTCCAAACGCAGCCACACCGTTTTCTCCGGCAAGATTCATAAGCTGAATATTGTACAGAGAGTTTACAATGGAACTGGAAAGGTTGGTCATCAGTTCGGACGAACCGTTTCCGCAGGCGCGCAGAAAAATTTTCCCGTTAAAGTGTGTGCGCCCGAGTTTAAGAAGGCTGGAATTTTTGCGTGCAAAATAAAGGATCGGAAACAGACCGCCGATACATTCGCTGGTGACCGTTGCAAATGCCGCACCGGCCAGACCGATCTGGAACACTCCTACCAGTAAAAAGTCCAGAACCATATTGGTGACACCCGCGATGACGATGACACCAAGACCAAGTTTTGGTTTTTCTGCGGTGACAAAGAAACTCTGGAATACGTTCTGGAGCATAAAGGCCGGCATGGAGAGCAGCGTAATGCGGGCATAAAGCACACAGTTTGTCAACAGCGCACCGTCGGCACCAAGCCCGCGTGCAATCAGCGGGGAAAAAGAGGATGCCGAGCGCGGAGAGGACAATGCCTCCGATCAGTGTGAGATATACCAGCATGGAAAAGTATTCGTTTGCCTGCTCTTTTTGCCTTCGCCCAATGTCTTTGCAACGATCGCGCTTCCTCCGGTACCGATCATGAAGCCTAAAGCGGAGATTGCCATGAGAAACGGCATGATCAGATTGACAGCGGCAAAAGCAGTCTTTCCGACATAATTGGAAACAAAGAGCCCGTCCACTACACCGTAGATGGAAGTAAAGATCATCATGACGATGGAAGGAAGGACGAAGCGCAGCAATTTTTTGTAAGTGAAATGTTCAGATAATTGTATCTGCATATAAAATCCCCCCTGTTGTGTGTAGATAGATAAACATATAGTATAGCCGTATCCCGGATTTTCGTCAAGAAAATTTGATATTTAAGAGGCTTTATGCGATAATTGATGCGGTTGATCTGACCTTACCGGAGTCAGATGCGGACAAAACAATGATAAACAGGAAAAGAGAGAAGCAATCATGATACAGGACATTTATCCAATGAAATTAGATAATGCATTTCAAATGAAAGAACCGGATGCAGACAGCAGGATACTGGCATTTCGTGATCGGACGGTTTATCTGAAAAACGAGGGGAGATCACATTTCTTAAGTATCACGTGTGGGTGGAATACTGTAAGACACATCACAAAAAGTGCCCGGACTGGTATATCTGTTTTCCGTGGATGACATATCTTTTTATCTGACAGAGCTTTATGAAGATGTGGAAATTCCGGGATTTATGTATCATAAACTGTTTGCGGTCCGGTCCATGAAACCGAAGGAGCGTGTATTTGCCGCAACAACGGCATGGCATCGGTATGTGTGGTACCGGGATAATCAATTCTGCGGCAGATGCGCACATCCGCTTGTACACAGCCGCACGGAGCGCATGTTGCAGTGTCCGGTCTGTAACAATATGGTTTTTCCGAAGATTGCGCCGGCAGTCATCATCGGACTGACAAATAACGATCAGATCATGATGACAAAGTATGCAGGCAGGGAATACAAACGGTATGCGCTCATTGCCGGGTTTACGGAAATCGGGGAAACCGCGGAAGAAACTGTCCACCGGGAGGTGATGGAAGAAGTCGGGCTGAAAGTGAAAAATATCCGTTATTATAAAAGCCAGCCATGGGGCTTTGACAGTAACCTTCTGATGGGATTTTTCTGCGATCTGGCAGAAGAAGGTGAGATCCGGCTCGAAGAAGAGGAACTGTCACTTGCCGAATGGGTAGATTACCGGGATGTGCCGGATGATCCGGAAGGATTAAGTCTTACTAGGGAGATGATGACCTATTTCCGGAAGCAGCGCGAACAGGGGTTAAATCCCTGACCGGATTTTCTGGGCTTTTTCCAGAAACGATTCCTGTTGTTTTCATAGTATCTATCCTTTACAAATTGTGATATTATTATTTTCGACAAAAATATGTTTATTTTATGAAAAAAGAGAAATTTTTTACGAGGTAATAAAATGAAAGATCTTACAAAAGGAAAACCTTCCCGATTAATACTCGCTTTTGCGCTTCCGATTTTTCTGGCCAATCTGCTGCAGCTTACATACAGCCTGGTGGATACCCGGATTGTCGGATCGTTTCTGGGGAAGATGCACTTGCGGCTGTCGGTGCCACAAGTTCACTGAGCAATCTGATCATCGGCTTTCTGATGGGGCTTTCCAACGGGTTTGCCATCATCACGGCACAGCGGTTCGGCGCAAAGGATATCCGGGGCGTGAAAAAATCGTTTGCTATGTCACTGACACTCGGAATTGCCGTTGCTGCGGGACTGACGGTTCTCGGTCTGCTTTTTCTGCAGCCGATTTTACGCTTTTTAAATGTACCGGAAAATTTAAGGACAATGGCGGGTTCTTATATTGTAATTATTATTGCGGGATTGATTGCAACATTTCTTTATGATGCCTGCGCTGCTGCACTGCGTGCACTCGGAGATACCATTACGCCTTTGGTGATTCTTGCAATCTCTGTCATATTGAACATTGCGGGGGATCTCTTTTTTGTGGTCGTTTTAAAAACGGGGGTAAGGGGAGCCGCGGTTGCCACGGTTTCGGCACAGGCGTTGGCGTTTGTGATCTGCTGGATCTATATGATAAAACGGTATGAACTGCTCCGGTTGTCCGGGGACGATTTCAAAGAGCCACAGCCGCAGATGATCCAAAGCATGCTAAGCGCGGGTCTGTCCATGGGGTTTATGAGTTCCCTGATCAATATCGGTTCCCTGACGCTGCAGACGGCAATCAATAAACTGGGACAGAACATTATCGTTGCACATACCGCAGCCCGCAAAATATCGGAAATGTTTATGATTATGTTTACGGTATTCGGACAGACGATGGCAACATACTGCGGACAGAATCTTGGAGCAGGACGGATTGACCGGATAAAAAAGGGAATCGGGCTTGCAATTTTATATACCTGTATCTGGTGCAGCTTTTTACCATTGTTGCAAGTTATACAATCGGAGACTGGCTGGTTTACATGGTAACTGGAAGCAAAAATGCCGAAGTACTGAAGAATGCAACCAATTATCTGAAGTTTGATACGCTGTTTTATTTTGTCACGGCAGTGATATGTGTCGTCCGTAATGCCATGCAGGGGCTGGGAGACCATATTACGCCGCTGGTATCAAGTTCACTGGAAATGATCGGCAAAATCGTGATTGCAGCAACACTCGTTCCGTGGTTTGGCTACACAGGTGTAATCGTGGCGGAACCACTCGTATGGTTTATTATGGTCATTCCTCTGCTGATACAGATTTTCCGCATGCCGGTTTTAAAAATAATATTTTAACCAAATCTTAGGAAAAATTTGCTGGTTTTTCCTTCTAGTGTATGATAATATGGCATACATATATAAATTGTATGAAAATATACAGGAAGAAGGAGGGATTGTTTGGAAAAGAGAAAAGAAAAAGCAAAAGAATCCATACAGGCAGTATTGCCGATTCTGTTCATTGTATTGTTACTGAGTTTTACAGTGGCACCGGTGTCCGCCAGTATTCTGCTGGAATTTATGATCGGTGCGGTGTTTGTAATTATAGGCATGCTGTTTTTTCCATGGGTGCCGAAATGTCAATGTCTCCTATGGGGGAACGTGTAGGAGGCAGCATGCTTAAAACCGAAAAATTATGGGTGATCCTCCTTCTGGGCTTTTTTTCTCGGGGTCATCATTACCATTTCAGAACCGGATCTGCAGGTGCTTGCCGCTCAGGTGCCGTCGGTGCCGAATATGGTGCTGATTCTTTCGGTGGCAGCCGGGGTTGGCGCATTTCTTGTTGTAGCACTGCTTCGTATTTTATTTGGAATAGCGTTAGCCCCGTTATTAGTTGTGTTCTATGGTGTGATATTTGTGATCGCAAGGTTTGTTCCAGATAATTTTCTGGCGGTGGCGTTTGATTCCGGAGGTGTGACGACCGGACCGATGACGGTTCCGTTTATTATGGCACTTGGTGTTGGTATTTCTGCAATCCGAAATGATAAGCATGCGGAAAACGACAGTTTCGGACTGGTTGCACTGTGTTCGATCGGCCCTGTTCTTGCGGTATTGCTCCTGGGACTGGTATATCCTGCCCAGGGAAGTTATGTGGCAGCGGGCGTGCCGGAAGCTTTCAATTCTGTGGAACTTGGCCGGCTGTTTTTATCCGAAATTCCCTATTATCTCAAAGAAATTGCAGGTTCCCTGCTTCCAATTGTTTTCTTTTTTGGAATTTTCCAGCTTGTTTCCATTCAACTACATAAAAGACATTGATTAAAATCTGTGTGGGACTGCTTTACACGTATGTCGGACTGGTACTTTTCCTGACCGGTGCCAATGTCGGATTTATTCCCGCAGGAAACTATCTTGGAACCGTTATGGCATCACTGCCGTGTCCGTGGATTTTAGTCCCGGTCGGAATGGTGATCGGATATTTCATTGTCAAGGCAGAGCCGGCCGTCTATGTCCTGATGAAACAGGTAGAAGAACTGACCGATGGGGATATTTCCGGAAAAGCGATGCAGATCAGCCTTTCGGTTGGTGTGGCTGCTTCGGTCGGGCTTTCCATGCTGCGGGTGCTTACCGGAATTCCGATTATGTATTTTTTAATTCCGGGCTATGCCATTGCACTGTTTCTGACGTTATTTGTTCCGAAAATCTTTACCGCGATTGCGTTTGACTCCGGAGGCGTGGCATCCGGTCCGATGACGGCAACTTTTCTGCTGCCACTGGCACAGGGCGCTTGTACGGCAGTAGGCGGCGATGTGGTAAAGGATGCCTTCGGCGTGGTAGCGATGGTTGCCATGACTCCGCTGATTACGCTGCAGGTCCTCGGGCTGATCTATAAGATTAAGAGTAATAAAAAGGAAGAAATGGCAGAACAGCCATTCCTGCAGGCAGAGGATGTGTTTGCCGGGTATGCGGATGATGCAATTATAGAATTATAGAAAAACAGGAAAGAGGAGCGGACAAATGAGTGAGATCTATATGATGGTTACGATCTGCAATCGAAAACAGATGCAGAAATTTGTGAAGTTTTATAAGCAAAATCACGTGGATACTGGAAATATTTCTCTTGCCAGGAACAGCGGCCAGCGATGTACTGGATTACTTCGGACTCGAGGAGGATGAGAAAGGCATTCATTTTTGTCTGGTCACACGTCCCACCTGGAAAACCGTGAAAAAGGGATTGCAGCCGGAACTGAAAATTGATGTGCCCGGGACGGAATTGTCTTTCTGATACCGCTTAGCAGTATTGGCGGAAAACAGCAGCTGAAATTTATGCTGGGAGAACAGGAATTCGAGAAAGGGGACGAGACAACGTTGAAGGAGACAAAACATGAGCTGATCATTGCAATTGCCAATTACGGATACAATACGCAGGTGATGCGTGCGGCAGAAGAAGGCGGAGCCACCGGGGAACGGTTTTTCACGGGAAAGGTGTCGGAATGAAACGGGCAGAACAGTTTCTCGGCGTATCGCTGGTTTCCGAAAAAGAAATTATATTTATTGTTACGAAAACGGAACAGAAAAATGCGATTATGAAATCCATCATGGAAAAAGCCGGAATCGGGACAAAAGCGGGAACCATTGCGTTTTCTCTTCCGGTTACCAGCACAGCCGGACTTCGGATTATCGAGGATTCCGGAGAATGTGAAGAGATTTAGATCACATTCCACAAATTTATCCGACTAAAATTAGCTAAAAATATAATTGATATAAACATAAAATTATATTAAAATAATTTTATTAAGAATAGAAAATGAGCTAACTTTAATAGAAATGAGCTAAGGGGCGGATAGATATGACAAAAACAAGGAAAACCATAGGCGTGATGGTCGGAGGCATCACAGACGATTTTACACGTTTTTTGTGTAAAGGTCTGAGGGAGGCAGCAAAAGAGCAGGATGTCAACATGGTAGTGCTTCCGGGAAAATTTTTAGACCGTGATTACGCGCAGAACACGGATATTATGTATGAATATCAGTATGATACCCTGTTTTCGAGTGTACAAAAGGCCGTCTGGACGGGATTATCGTAGCGGCAAACTGTATTGGCTGTTACACGACGAAAGAACGTATGGTTGAATTTATGCATCACTATGATGGAATTCCATGCGTTCTGGTTTCCTCTGATCTGGAAGGATATGTAAATGTCAGTTATGACAATGACCGTGGAATCCGGCAGGGAATCGATTATCTCGTGCAGGATCTGCATTACACAAAAATCGGAATGGTAGGCGGACCGAAGGAAAATTCCGATGCAATGGAGCGCAAAGCTACGTTTGAGAGTGCACTCTGGAAGAACGGTATCTTACCGCAGGAAAAACGGTATGTGGAAGGGGATCTGACGGGAAATTCGCATAGCGCCTATGCCAGACTTCTGGATGACAATCCGGATCTGGAAGCCGTTTTTTGCGTCAATGATGAAACTGCAGCCGGATTTTATGAAGAACTGAAGGCGCGGGGGCTTATGCCGGGAAGGGACATCTCGGTTTTCGGGTATGATGATACGGAGTGGTGTTCCCAGATTTATCCGACACTTTCTTCGGTACGTGCGGATGTGTCAAAACTTGGTAGCAAAGCATGTGAACTGTTATGCCGGATGATGCAGGGAGAAAAAGTCTCTTCTGTGCGCCTTCCGACCGATCTGGTGATCCGGAATTCGTTTTGCCGGGGAAATCAGGAAGAAGTGGATGCGCGCAATGATGTGCTGGAAAAGTACGAGTCCATGAATCACTGGGCCGATGAACTGTTCGGAAAGCAGAAACGGGTAAATTTCGAAATGAAAAACTTTATTTTGAAACTGCTTTGTTTTGAAAAAGGAACCGATCAGAGTTTTGGGGAAATTCTTGCAACAATGGAATGGTTAAAGATACATAATGCATTTTTGTACATCTATGAGGAGCCGGTCATTCATCTGAATCATGAATTATTTCAGATGCCGGAGCAGCTGCTGCTGAAAGCCAGGGAACTTCATGGAAATGTAGAAAATATACCCGCCATTCATCAGAAAAAAAAGGCAAAAAATATTTTCCAGTTTTCCAGGCTGGGAATGTCTGACCGGGCATGGATGGTAACGCTTCCTCTGTATGCCAATGAAATGCTGTATGGAATTTTAGTGTGTGATCTGACCGATGAAGTGCTGGAATATGGAGAATTTTAAGTAATCAGATTTCGGCAGCAGTCAAGATGCTGAATCTTCTGAAAAACAATGAGGATATTCAGAAACAGTTAGAGGAATCTCTGTATGTCTTAAAGGAAAACAATCTGGAACTGGAAACACTTTCAAAGAAAGATCCACTGACCGGGATCTGTAACCGGAGGATTTTTCGAATATGCGGAGCCTATGCTAAACAAAGCAAGAGCAGCGGAAAAACATTTCTGGTGCTTTATGCGGATATGAACAATCTTAAAATCATCAATGACCGGTACGGACATGAGGAAGGGGATTATTCCCTGCACACCATCGCGGAAATTCTTGCAGAGATTGTCCAAAAGGAGCAGACAGGGGATGGGGTTGTTGCGAGAATCGGCGGGGATGAGTATGCATGTGCACTGATGACGGAAAAGAAAAAAAGAACTGTTATTACAGGAGTTATACGATGCATTCACCGTTCGGAATGAACAGAGTGACAAACCGTATAATGTAACGGTTTCCATCGGTGCCTGTGCGTTAGAGCCGGGCGATGAGCACAGTCTTGCGGATGCACTTTCGCTTGCGGACGAGCAGTTGTATGAGGTAAAGAAGCTCCGAAAAAAGGATGTCGCAAAAATACCGCTGCAGGCTTAAGCCTCAGCGGTAAGAAAATGTTTTTAACTGTTTTTTGTTTTCGTACATATCCTGATCTGCCCGCTTTTGAAGGGCATCCAGATCCGCATCTGTCCGTGGATCAAAGACAGCATATCCACAGGCAATCTGCAGATGGATGTTTCGGGAGAAGGCGTTGTAAACGGCCTCCTCTTTTTTCGCAGACAGGAGATCAGATGGCAGATCCACAGCGCATGTGTCGTCGTGTGGTGATAAAATTTGTTGCAGATGGTATAGATAAAATATAAAACTGCAAGACCGATCATGACATGGGTCATCCAGAGTGTCTGCGTCAGGTCACGGATATCCATAAGCTGCAGGAATAAAACAACTGCAATCTCTGCCACATCCTTTGCCGAATAAACTTATCATAGCGTATAACACAGAATATGACAATCTGCTTCCTGTAAAATTTATGTATTTTTATTGGAACTTACAGGGAAAATCTTGACAGCATCCATGGATTGTATAATAATGAACTATATTTAAAATAAGAAAAAGGGAGCTTTCAAAAAGAAGGCTGAGAGTAAGCTGTATTGCTTTGACCTGTAACCTGATTTGGATAATGCCAACGTAGGGAAAAATGAAAGTTACCACACACGTATAAGCATTATACGTGTGTTTTTTTTTATTTTATACAAGGAAGGGAGAAACCAATGAGAGAATACAAAACGCAGATGGAAGCTGCAAGAAAAGGAATCGTAACAGAAGAATTAAAGAAAGTTGCACAGAAGGAACATATGCGTGTAGAGGAACTGTTGCCTCTGGTGGCAGCCGGAAAGGTTGCCATCTGCGCAAATAAAACCATAAATGTCTGAACCCGCAGGGGTGGGCTCCATGCTCCGGACCAAAATCAATGTCAATCTCGGAGTATCCAGGGACTGGAAAGATTATGATATTGAAATGCAGAAAGTTATGGCAGCGGTGGATATGGGAGCGGACGCAATCATGGATCTGTCTTCCCATGGAGATACTACCGGATTCCGAGAAAACTGACTTCGGAATGTCCGGCGATGATTGGAACTGTACCGGTATACGATTCTGTGATACACTATCAGAGAGACCTGGCAACACTCACGGCAAAAAGATTTTATTGATGTTGTACGTCTGCATGCAGAGGATGGTGTGGATTTTGTTACTCTGCACTGTGGCATTACCAGAAAAACTATCGATCAGATCAAAAACCACAAGCGGAAGATGAACATTGTATCCCGTGGCGGTTCTTTAGTATTTGCGTGGATGACAATGACCGGGGAAGAAAATCCGTTTTATGAATATTATGATGAGATCCTTGAAATCTGCCGTGAGCATGATGTTACCATTTCACTTGGAGATGCCTGCCGTCCGGGATGTCTCGCAGATGCATCCGATGTCTGTCAGATTGAAGAACTTGTCCGCCTGGGAGAGCTGACAAAACGCGCCTGGGAGAAGGATGTACAGGTCATGGTGGAAGGGCCGGGCCATGTGCCCATGGACCAGATCGCAGCCAACATGAAGGTGCAGCAGACCATCTGCATGGGTGCACCGTTTTATGTATTAGGGACCTCTGGTGACCGATATTGCGCCGGGATATGATCATATCACTTCTGCCATCGGTGGTGCGATCGCTGCTGCCAACGGTGCGGCATTCCTCTGCTATGTGACACCAGCTGAGCATCTGGCACTTCCGAATGTGGACGATGTAAAGCAGGGAATTATGGCATCAAAGATTGCAGCGCACGCGGCAGATATCGCAAAGCATGTACCGGGAGCCATGGAGATGGACAATAAGATGGCGGATGCCAGAAGAGTACTGGACTGGGAAGCACAGTGGGCATGTGCTATGGACCCGGAGACCGCCAAAGCCATTCGTGCGGACCGGGCACCGGAACAGGAGGATACCTGTTCCATGTGCGGTAAATTCTGCGCTGTCCGCAGCATGAATAAAGCATTAAACGGAGAGTATATTGACATCTTATAGGAGGATGCTTTATGACCTTACAGCAGTTGAAATATGTTACGACCGTTGCACAGACCGGGACGATCAGTGATGCGGCAAGGAAATTATTTATTTCCCAGCCGAGTCTGACAAAGGCAGTCAGGGAACTGGAAAAAGAGATGGGGATTACCATTTTTGAACGGACAAACCGCGGAATTGTCATATCCAAAGAGGGGGAGACTTTTTTAGGGTATGCCAGACAGGTTCTGGAACAGGCGGCACTGCTGGAGGAAACATACAAGAAAAAAAAAGCTGGGCGGAAACAGGAATTTAGTGTTTCCACCCAGCATTATTCGTTCAGTCAATGCATTTGTGGAACTGATCGAGCGGTATGGAAGCGAAAAGTATGATTTCTGTCTGCGGGAAACCCAGACGTATGAAATCATAGAGGATGTCGCGCAGATGAAAAGCGAGATCGGAATTCTTTATCTGAACGATTTTAACCGTACCGTACTTGAGAAACTGATCAAGGAACATGACCTTGTGTTTACCGAGCTTTTTGTGGCAAAACCGCATATTTTTGTGAGCACGAAAAATCCGCTTGCGGGCAAAAAAGTCTGTGACGATTGAGGAATTAGAGCCATATCCTTATCTTTCTTTTGAACAGGGAGAACACAATTCTTTTTATTTCTCCGAGGAGATATTCAGTACCGTGGACGAAGCCGAAAAATATCCGTGTCAGAGACCGGGCAACCCTGTTTAATCTGCTGATTGGTCTGAATGGTTATACGGTCTGCAGCGGGGTGATTGACGAGGAATTAAACGGAGAGAATATTGTCTCGGTTCCGCTGCAGGCGCAGGGAAATATGCATATTGGCATGGTGACCCATAAAAAGTTCTGCCAAGCCGTCTGGGGGCGATTTATCGGGAGGCATTGGTACGGTATACGCAACAGAAAATATAATTGATAAAAATATCACAACAGGCTCTTGACGAGAGCCTGTTTTTTCGTGTATTCTTTTCTTAAGTTAGATATAACTAACTTAAGGGAGGAGTGACGGACTTGAGCAGCGAAACATGGGAGATCATACGGAAACTGCGTGGCGATGAAATCGAATTTCAAATTGCATTTCAGTGTGCACCGCTGATAACCGGATTAAAAGAATCAAATCTGCTGAATATCGGAACCATGGAATATCCACGGATGAAAGAAGTGTTCAAAGACAGTGAACTGTCAGTTTATCCGTTAGGGATTCACGCAGGCAGGATTACAGTGTTTTTGTATCATCCGGATCGTCTGGAAGCATTTTTTTCCAAAGAAAGCGTGCAGGCATTGTTGCATGAGATTGGCTATACTGACACAAACTTAAAACAGGTATTACCGGTGTTTCGTGCACATTACCAGCAGTATCTGAGGGAAAAGAAAGTTTTTCCGCATGAGATGGGACTGTTGCTTGGATATCCGCCGGAGGATGTAAAAGGATTCATCCGCAATCAGGGGAAAAACTATTTGTATTCGGGGTACTGGAAAGTATACGACAGACCACATGAAAAAAATCCGGCTGTTTCAAAAATATGAACATTCCAGAGAAAAAACTGATCCAGCTTTTGTCATATGGAATGCGCATTGAAGAGATTATTGCGATTTGCAGCAATACGGAAATCTGGCAGCTGGTTGATTGTGACTGTCAATATGCATCATAACATTATAAAAAGAAAAGGAGAATTTAAAATGAGTAAGATTTCAGTTGTATTTTGGACACAGGGTGGAAACACAGAAAGCATGGCAAATGCCGTCGTGGAAGGAATCAAAGAGGCTGGCAAAGAGGCAGAAGCTGTATTTGTCAGTGATATGAACATTGATGAGTTAAAGGGAGAGGGTGTATTTGCATTAGGATGTCCTGCCATGGGAGCCGAAGTACTCGAAGAGAGTGAGATGGAGCCGTTTGTTGCAGACGTGGAAGGATTTGCTTCCGGAAAGAAGATAGGACTGTTTGGTTCTTACGGATGGGGTGACGGCCAGTGGATGCGTGACTGGGAAGCACGTATGAGCGGAGCCGGCGCAACGATCGTAGGAGGAGAAGGTGTCATCTGTCAGGAAGCTCCGGATGCAGATGCGATTGAACAGTGCAAGGCACTTGGAAAAGCGCTTGCAAACGCTTAATAACAGAAAAATTTTGTGTGCTGGCACCTGAGTATTTTAGGGAGAAAAATGTCGGATAAGCTGAAAAAATATTATTTTGTTATTGACAACTTATGCTCGTTAGCATATACTAACTGACGTAAGAGATGGAAATGATTCTCAATAAAGTCGCTTGCACGCGGCGGAAAGCAGGAGGATGTTTTTATGATGCCTTTAACAATGTGCAAAGCAGGAGAAGAGAATGAGATCAAAAAGATCGGTGGAAAAGAAGAAACAAGACGCCATCTTGAGAATCTTGGTTTTGTTGTCGGGGAAAAGTGGCTGTGATATCTGAAACGGATGGAAACATGATCGTGAATGTGAAAGAAGCGCGTGTTGCTATCGGTAAGGATATGGCAAATAAAATAATGATTTAGAAAGGGAGCAGCGATGAAGACATTAAAAGATGCAAAAGTTGGCGAGACTGTCAAAGCTACAAAACTGACAGGCGAAGGACCTGTAAAACGTCGTATCATGGACATGGGAATTACCAAGGGCGTAGAGATTTATGTCCGTAAAGTAGCCCCACTCGGAGATCCGGTGGAAGTTACGGTCAGAGGGTATGAACTGTCCCTGCGTAAAGCAGATGCTGAAATGATCCAGGTAGAGTAATTTTTTTTACCATAAGGTTAGTAGCGGCTTACAAAAACTAGCAGGTACTTATAGAAACTAGTGATTTCAAATTTTAGCAAGGCTGATAAAACAAAAAAAGTGCGCCAGCACAGAAAAGAGGAGAATTATGGCAGTGAAAATTGCATTGGCAGGAAACCCAAACTGCGGAAAAACGACATTGTTCAATGCATTGACCGGTTCCAATCAGTTTGTTGGTAACTGGCCGGGTGTAACAGTAGAAAAAAAGGAAGGACGTCTGAAGGGTCATAAAGATGTTACCATCATGGATCTTCCGGGTATTTATTCTCTTTCCCCATACACTCTGGAGGAAGTGGTGGCAAGAAATTATCTTGTTGCAGACAGACCGGATGCAATCATCAATATTGTGGATGGTACAAACATTGAGCGTAACTTATATCTTTCTACACAGATCATGGAACTTGGTATCCCGGTAATCATGGCAGTAAACATGATGGATATCGTTGCCAAGAATGGTGATGTGATACATATCGATAAGCTGAGCCAGAAACTGGGCTGCGAAGTTGTTGAGATTTCCGCTCTGAAAGGAACAGGAATTACAAAGGCAGCAGAAAAGGCCGTTGCTCTCGCACAGCAGAAGAAGAAAATCACACCTGCACATGCGTTCGCATCAGAGGTTGAGGATATCATTGCAAAGGTAGAGGATAAGATCAGCTCGGATATTCCACAGGAACAGAAGCGGTTTTTCGCAATCAAACTTCTGGAAAAAAGACGATAAGATTTCTGAACTCTTAAGTCTGATGCCAGATGTATCTGCAGAGATCAAGGAACTTGAGGATCATTTTGATGATGATACCGAGTCAATCATTACCAATGAGCGTTATGTATACATTTCTTCCATCATTGGAGAGTGTCTTACAAAAGCAAAGAAGGGTGAGAAACTTTCCACTTCGGATAAGATTTACCGTTTTGTTACGAACCGTTTTTTTGCACTTCCGATTTTTGCATTGGTTATGTTTATCGTATATTATGTATCTATCACAACAGTTGGTGGATTCCTTACCGACTGGACAAATGATACATTGTTTGGCGAGTGGATTGTTCCGGGAGCAAGAACCTTACTTGAGAACATTCACTGTGCCGGCTGGCTGACAGGACTTGTCGTAGATGGTATTATCTCCGGTGTGGGTGCCGTACTTGGATTCGTACCACAGATGCTGGTACTGTTCATTTTCCTGGCATTCCTTGAGTCCTGTGGATATATGTCACGTATCGCATTTATCATGGACCGTATTTTCCGTAAATTCGGATTATCCGGAAAATCATTCATCCCAATGCTGATTGGTAGTGGATGCGGTGTTCCTGGTGTTATGGCTTCCCGTACGATCGAGAACGACCGTGACCGCAAGATGACAATCATGACAACAACATTCGTACCTTGTGGAGCAAAGCTTCCGATTATTGCTTTGATCGCAGGTGCATTCTTCCATAATTCCGGATGGGTTGCATGGAGTGCTTACTTTGTAGGTGTTGCAGCAATTATCTGTTCCGGTATTATCTTAAAGAAAACAAAGATGTTCGCAGGAGAGCCTGCACCATTCGTTATGGAGCTTCCTGCATATCACTGGCCAACCGTTGGAAACGTACTCCGCAGCATGTGGGAGCGTGGATGGTCTTTCATCAAGAAAGCAGGTACAATTATCCTGTTATCAACAATTGTTTTATGGTTCTTAATGAACTTCGGATGGAGCAACGGATCCTTCGGAATGCTTGATTTCGACGGATTAGAGGGTGCTGCTCTTGAGGCTGCCCAGGCAGAATGTGTTCTTGCAAAAGTTGGTTCTGCAATCGCATGGATCTTCGCACCACTTGGCTGGACCAAGGCTGGTAACGGCTGGAAGATGGCAGTTGCTGCTGTATCCGGTCTGATCGCAAAAGAGAACGTTGTAGCTACGTTCGGACAGTTATTCGGTTTCGCAAAAGTTGCAGAAGATGGTTCCGAAATCTGGAAGTCACTGTCTTTGGTTATGACTCCGGTTGCCGCTTATGGTTTTCTGGTATTCAACCTGCTGTGCGCACCTTGCTTCGCAGCTATGGGTGCGATCAAGCGTGAGATGAACAACGTGAAGTGGTTCTGGTTTGCGATCGGATATCAGTGTATCTTAGCTTACATTGTTTCCCTGTGTATCTACCAGATCGGTACGCTGATCACAGTTGGTACATTCGGTGTTGGTACCGTTGTAGCATTCCTTCTGATCATCGGCTTCATTTATCTGCTCTTCCGTCCTTACAAGGAGAGTAACACATTAAACTTTGACGCAAAGAAAACTGTGTCAGCAAAATAGAAAAAGAAGAGATGCCAAATGATGCAGAGAGAAATGATTATTCAAAAACTGAAGGAATCAGGCTGTAGGATTACCAAACAGCGCCTGATGCTTCTGGATATTATACTGGAGGAGGATTGCTCCTGCTGTAAGGAAATCTATTTCAAGGCATCAAAGGTAGATCCGAAAATTGGCGTAGCCACTGTTTACCGCATGGTAAACGCAATGGAAGATATTGGGGCCATTAAGTGTATGCGCGGATTTCAATTGGCGGGTTCTGAATAGTTGAAAAAGGCGGTTTGTCGGAAGATAGGCCGCTTTTTTTTCGTTCATAAGAAATAAAAAGTATACAGGCTTGCAGTTTAAAGCTTCCCATAATATAATGTATTGCGATAGGAAAAATAGGATAAAAGGAGCTTGATATATGTTAACACAGTTTTCCAGAACAGAATTACTGTTAGGTAAAGAGGCTATGGAGCGGTTGAAAAATGCCCGTGTGGCAGTGTTTGGAATCGGCGGTGTGGGCGGATATGTCTGCGAAGCATTGGTCCGGACAGGCGTAGGCGCATTCGATCTGATTGACGATGATAAAGTATGTCTGACAAATCTGAACCGTCAGATTATCGCAACAAGAAAGACGGTTGGGAAATATAAAACAGAAGTTATGAAAGAGCGCATGCTCGAAATCAATCCGGATGTGAAGGTGGAAATCCATGACTGTTTTTTCCTGCCGGAAAACGCAAAGGACTTTCCTTTTGAGGAATATGATTATATTGTGGATGCGGTGGATACCGTAACTGCAAAATTGCGCTGGTGATGAAGGCAAAAGAGAAAAATATTCCGATTATCAGCAGTATGGGGGCTGGAAATAAGTTAGATGCAAGCAAATTTGAAGTGGCAGATATTTACAAGACCAGTGTATGTCCATTAGCAAAAGTTATGCGCAGAGAGTTAAAGAAACGGGGCGTAAAGAAATTAAAGGTTGTGTATTCCAAGGAAGAACCGATCAAACCGGTAGAGGATATGGCGATTAGCTGCCGCTCAAACTGTATCTGTCCGCCGGGAGCAGAGCACAAGTGTACAGAGCGCCGGGCAATTCCGGGAAGTGTGGCATTTGTTCCTTCCGTGGCAGGGCTGATCATTGCCGGGGAAGTGGTAAAAGATCTTGTCAAAGACTGTTAAAATAGGAAGAAAGAACGACTTGTACTTTCCCTTTTCGTATGTGATACTATAATAGTTGCGTAATATATAGATAGAAAGGGAAAGAATTATGAAAACAAATGGAACCAGAAGAATTGTAACTTTTATGCTGGCACTGGTGCTGGTGTTCACAACGGTATGTGTTGGCACAACAGAAGTTGAGGCAGCAGAGAAGTTTACTACAATTATTGCACCTACACAGACAGAACAGGCGACAGCAGGAACAGAAGTAAAGACACCGTTTTCTCTGACCAAAAGTTATGGATTTGTTGCACAGATCGTGACAGAAGCACCTGTCGATATGACAATTACGGTATACGACAGTGTGGGAAATAAAGCACAGTGGGCGGATAATCCTTATCAGGTATCATCATCTTCTACCAGCTGGGAGTATGAAGAAGGTGTGTATTATTTTGTAGATCCTGTTCCAAATGTGGATGCCGGGGATTACTATTACGGAATTACATTTTCACAGAGTACAAAATATCTTTTATACATGTATAAGTACAATGGTGGTGCAAAGATCAGCAATGCCAATGCGGTTGTTACCAAAGGATACACCAAGAAGCTTTCTGTTACCGGAGCAAAGGTAAAAGCATGGAAGTCTAAAGATTCCAAAATTGCCAAAGTAGATAAGAATGGTAAAGTAACCGGCGTCAAAGCTGGAAAAACAACGGTTTATGCTGTGACAGAAGATGGAGAGAATCTGACTTGTAAGGTAACCGTAAAGGAAAATAAATTTTCATCCGTAAAGTTAAGCAGTAGCGATGTGGATTACAATAAATGTGTGATGGAAGTTTATAAAGCTTCTTTTGATAAGTCTGGAAATCTTGTTATGACAGCTAGAATTGTCAATAATACGACAGACTATATTACCGCATTGAAGGATGTCAACATTGTTGTGAAAGATGCCAGTGGAAAAACGATTGGTACGTATAAAACAAGCAGATACAATGTTACCGTTTCTTCTTATTCGACAAAAGATGTTAAGTTTACATTGAAAAAGTCTTCTTTGAAGAAAAAAAGAAATTTGATTTGCGTAATGCTACGATCACCAGAAAGGGCGGCGCGTATTACTATCGTTAATCATTGAAAAAGAAAAGGCGTCCGGAAAAAACGGACGCCTTTCTCATAGAAAAAAAGCAGATGACGGGAATCGAACCCGCCTCCTCAGCTTGGGAAGCTGATATTCTACCGATGAACTACATCTGCGTTTCGTATTTTATTATAGCACATTTTTGAAAAAAAGTCATCAGGGGAAAAGGAAAAAATCAAAAAAATCAAAAATAGGTAAAATTGGTTTGCTTTTGTAATTAAATAGTGTTAAACTGAAAGCATAAAAGCTAAAGACGGCGTACCTCAGTGAGGTGCGTCGTTTTTTATTTCATAGGAAATGTCGTTTGGTGTTAAATTCCTATGAAATAAAAAATTATAGGAGAAACACAAATGAAAACATTAGAAACCAACGATTGGATTATTTTAAACACAATCATTTATAAAGTCTATACGATGGAAGATTTTGATGAAATGCGAAAAGAACTGTTAGAACAGTTAAAACTGCTGGTGGATTTTGACAGTGCTGATTTTTATCTGGCATCCGTGGAGGATGAAAAGAAACTGGACCGGCCGGTGATGTATAATTGCGATAGTAATCTATCGGAAGAATATGAGGAACTGGATTACAGCAGAGGGATTATGCTCAGCGGGAAATCGCTGATTTATCGGGAGACGGATATTATCAGTGATGAGTCGCGTGTGGAAATGGAATATTATAAGAAGGTATATAAGCCCAATAACTGGCATTATTCGCTGCAGGTTGTGATCGCAAAGATCATCATTTCCTCGGTACAATTACGTTTTATCGCACCATTGGAAAGGAAAATTTTAAATACGATGACATTTTTGTTCTCGATATGCTCAAAGACCATCTGGCCTATCGGATGGAAAAGCATCAAAGACGGGTAGGGGAGGAAGGAGAAAAGCTTACGGTAACGCAGGCCGTGGAACAATATGGACTGACGCGGCGGGAGGATACGATCCTTCGAAATCTGATGCAGGGAAAGGAAAATCCGGTGATCTGCGAGGAACTGACCATCAGCACCAATACGCTCAAAAACATATTTTAAACATATACCGGAAACTGGGGATACGAAACCGGGTACAGCTGTTTAAAATGATACGGGAACATGAAGAAACGGTATAGAAAGTGCTGTTGCTGTAATTGAGACTTGTTCGGGGCAGGGTACAATGCTATAATGAGGAATGGATTTTATGGAACAATTCAGAATTGGAGAAAAGGCATGTACCGAAAAACAGTAGATGAGCTGCAAAATGACCAGAGAGAAAAACTGGTGATTGATATAAGAAGTGAGGAAGATTATACAAAGGAAACCTATCCGGGGGCGAAGCATATTTTCTGGGAAACATTTATGGATCATATCGGGGAGATACCGAAGGATCAGCCGGTGTATCTGTTCTGTTATACCGGACAGAGAAGTGATGAAATTGCAGAAGAGTTATCGGATAAAGGATATGAGATATACAGCATAGAGGGTGGATACCGTTCCTATCTGCGCAAAAACTGGCAGATTTTATGAAAGAGGATGACGGGATATGCAGAGCGGCTGGCAGACAAGGCGGCGGATGCGGAGCGCAGTATCATTAAAAATTCAAAAGACGGTCTGGAGACCTTTTACCAAGGCGATCAATGCGTACGAAATGATACAGGACGGAGATAAGATTGCCGTATGCATTTCCGGCGGAAAGGATTCCATGCTCATGGCAAAGTTATTTCAGGAGCTGGAACGGCACGGAAAGAAAAAAAAATTTTGAAGTTGTTTTTCTGGTTATGAATCCGGGATATAATGAGGTGAATTACCAGACAATATTAAATAATGCGAAAATGCTCAATATTCCGATTACGGTGTTTCGGACAGAAATTTTTGATACCGTTGTGGATATTACGGATTCCCCATGTTATCTTTGTGCACGGATGCGCAGAGGGTATCTGTACAGCAAAGCACGGGAACTGGGATGTAATAAGATCGCACTGGGGCATCACTTTGATGATGTCATCGAGACCATTGTGATGGGAATGTTGTACGGTGCGCAGATTCAGACGATGATGCCGAAGCTGCACAGTACAAATTTTGAGGGAATGGAACTGATCCGCCCGCTGTATCTTGTGAGGGAAGCGGATATCATTCACTGGGCACAGTACAATGACCTGCATTTCATTCAGTGTGCCTGTCGTTTTACCGAAGGGTGTGCATCCTGTGGAGGAACAGAAAAAGGGTCAAAGAGAGCAGATGTGAAGCGTCTGATCCACAAGCTCGAACAGGAGAATCCTTATGTAGCCAAAAATATTTTCCGCAGTGTGGAGAATGTAAATTTAAATACCGTGATTGGATATAAAAAAGATGGAGTGAGACATCATTTCCTGGATACCTATGAGGATGCCGGAAAAACGAAAGAGGAATAAAAAACCGGATACCGCTGCTGGTGATAAACAAAAGCGGTATCCGGTTCTTTTTATGTATTTACAAGATCCCCGGCGGGACAGATTATTCTGCGTCTCTTGACAGATGAAGATGTTTTTGATGGCGGCAAAGCTCTCTGCGCTGATCACATGCTCGATGCGGCATGCATCTTCTGTAGCTACTTTCGGATCGACACCCAATGCGACCAGTCCTTTGGAAAGCAGCTCATGCCGCTCGTAGATCATTTCTGCGATGGCACGACCTTCGTCTGTCAGATATATAAATCCGGCGTCTGTGACCGTGATCTGATTTTTTCACGGAGATTTTTCATGGCGATACTGACACTTGATTTTTTAAAGCCAAGTTCGTTGGCAATGTCAACGGAACGCACCACCGGAAGTTTTTTACTTAATATTAAAATAGTCTCTAAATAATTCTCGGATGATTCCGTACTATGCATGATTGATTCCTCCCAATGTTACCTTTTGTTTCATTAAGTAGGATTATAACATAATCTGCGTAAATGGTCTAGCAAAAAAATTAACAAAAGTTGTTGACAACTAATGAGAGTTAGGATATACTAACATTGAATCAGAAAAAACGTATGGATCGTCCTCTTTGTTTGATGGAAGGAGTGGTAGTAATGGGTACCGCAATTGTATTAATCATCTTGTTAGTAGTGGTTTCTCTTGTGATTAGAAGCATCATCAAAGACAAAAAAAATGGAAAATCCATAACCTGTGGTGGTGACTGCAAGAACTGTCATGGGTGCCATTAATTAAATGTTCAACATACTTTATTGCAAAGAGACTGGCTTGTGCCGGTCTTTTTTGTCGTTGCCCGGTTCCGGGAGAGGACGGGCGAAGCAGTTGAATCCCCTGGGTGTGAGTGTTATAATGGTTCAGGCAAATAAATATAAAGGAAAAGGGATTATGAGAAAATTACTGATTTATCTGAACGAATACCGCAAAGAATGTATTCTGGCGCCGCTGTTTAAGCTGTTAGAAGCATCTTTTGAGCTGATCGTGCCTCTTGTTATGGCGGCGATCATCGATCATGGAATTGCGGCATCAAACAAGTCTTATATTTTAAGATGGGAGGCGTTATGGTGCTGCTTGCACTGATTGGACTGGCATGTTCGATTACGGCACAGTATTTTGCGGCGAAAGCGGCGGTAGGGTTTTCTACCAAAGTCCGCTATGCACTGTTTTCCCATATTCAGAAACTATCATTTTCGGAGATGGATACCATTGGGACTTCTACGCTGATCACACGTATGACCAGCGATATCAACCAGACGCAGTCGGGCGTCAATATGGTACTCCGGCTGTTTTTAAGGTCTCCGTTTATTGTATTTGGTGCCATGATCATGGCATTTACCGTGGATGTAAAGGCAGCGCTGATTTTCGTCGTTACAATTCCACTTTTGTCGGTTGTTGTTTTTTCGTGATGCTTGTCAGTATCCCGCTGTTTAAGAAAGTACAGCGCGGGCTTGATGAAGTTCTCGGACACACGCGGGAAAATTTAGACGGTGCCCGTGTCATCCGTGCCTTTAACAAGCAGGAAGAGGAAACGAAGGATTTTAATGAGAGCAACGCTTATCTGACAAAGATTCAGATGCTGGTAGGAAGAATTTCCACATTGATGAACCCTCTGACTTATGTGATTATTAATTTCGCAATTATTGCGGTGATCTGGGTCGGAGGCCGGCAGGTTGACATCGGACGGATCAGTCAGGGTGAGGTGATTGCACTGGTAAACTATATGTCACAGATACTGGTGGAGCTGGTAAAACTTGCAAATCTGATCATTACCATCAATAAGGCGATTGCCTGTGGAAACCGTATTCAGGAGGTACTTGAGACAGTACCGACGATTACGGATTCTGTCACAGAGACAAAGAAAAGCGCATCCGGTGAACTGGAGGTGGAATTTTCCCATGTTTCTATGAAATATGCGGGAAATGCGCAGGATTCTCTTACAGATATTAATCTGAAAGTGAAAAAAGGACAGACAATCGGAATTATCGGTGGAACCGGTTCCGGTAAAAGTTCGGTGGTCAACCTGATCCCGCGTTTTTACGATGTATCCCAGGGAAGCATAAAAGTTGCGGGAACCGATGTGCGTGAGTATCCGCTTGCGGATCTGCGGCAGCGCATTGGTGTTGTCATGCAGAAAGCCGTATTGTTTCAGGGAACGATTGCACAGAATCTGCGCTGGGGAAATCCGGATGCGACAGAGGAACAGTTGTGGCATGCCATTGAAGTGGCCTCAGGCAGCGGATGTGGTAAATGCAAAAGAGGGCGGTCTGGATTATGTGATTGAACAGGGCGGACGAAATCTCTCCGGCGGGCAAAAGCAGCGTCTGACGATTGCCCGTGCCGTTGTAAAAGACCCGGAGATTCTGATTCTCGATGACAGTGCATCGGCACTGGATTTTGCCACCGATGCGCGCCTGAGGCCGCACTGCGTAATCTGCAGGGAAATAAAACCATATTTATTGTTTCCCAGAGAACTTCCTCCATCCAGTTTGCAGACCAGATACTGGTGATGGATGACGGACAGGCAGTGGGACTGGGAACGCATGAGGAGTTGCTTGAAAACTGTGAAATTTATCGTGAGATTTATGAATCTCAGTTTAAGAAAGAAGATCTGAGAAAGAACGGAGGTGCAGGAAATGTCTAAGCAGAAGAACATGACCGGACAGATTGCAACACTAAAAAAAAGTGATGCATTATCTGAAACACTATATTCCCATACTGATTCTGTCTGTTGTGCTGGCAACGGTGACAGTGGCACTGACACTGTATTTCCCGATTCTGACCGGACGGGCGATTGACCTGATTCTGGACAAAGGAAATGTGGATTTTCCGGGGATTCTTGCAATTGCAAAAGAAGGCGCAATTGTAATTGGCATCACGGCTGCGGCACAGTGGATTATGAATATGTGCAATAACCGTATGACATACAATATTGTCCGTGATATCCGAAGGGATGCGTTTGAGAGGATCGAGCATCTGCCGTTGTCTTATATTGACAGTCATTCCCATGGGGATATGGTCAGCCGTATCATTGCGGATGTAGACCAGTTTGCGGATGGTCTGTTGATGGGATTCACACAGCTGTTTACCGGTCTGGCAACGATCATCGGTACCTTGCTGTTTATGCTCTTTGTCAATGTTAAGATTACTGTAGTGGTTGTGCTTCTGACACCGATTTCTTTGTTTGTGGCTGGCTTTATTGCAAAAAAAAGACGTATTCCATGTTTCAGCTGCAGACGCAGACGAGAGGAGAACAGACAGCGCTGATTGAAGAGATGGTCGGAAATCAGAAGGTCGTACAGGCATTTTGCCATGAAAAGGAAGCACTCGGACAGTTTGCGGATGTAAATGACCGTCTGCAGAAATATTCGCTGCGGGCAACCTTTTTTTCGAGTCTGGTGAACCCGAGTACACGTTTTGTTAACAGTCTGGTATATGCAGCTGTGGGAATTACGGGAGCACTTGCCGTTATTCTGACAGGCGGAGCATTTTCTGTCGGAAATCTTTCCTGTTTTTTGTCTTATGCAAATCAGTATACCAAGCCGTTTAATGAGATTTCGGGGGTTGTGACAGAACTGCAGAATGCCCTGGCATGTGCGGCGCGTTTCTTTGAACTGATTGAGGCAAAAGAAGAAGAGCCGGATGCAGCAGATGCGTATCAGTTAGAACAGGCAGACGGAACGGTAGACATTGACCATGTGTATTTTTCCTATGTGCCGGAACAGAAACTGATCGAGGATTTTAATCTTTCTGTAAAACCGGGACAGAGGGTAGCAATCGTCGGCCGACCGGATGCGGAAAAACGACACTGATCAATCTTTTGATGCGTTTTTATGATGCTGATTCCGGGCATATCCAGGTGAGCGGACATGATGTGATGCACATGACCAGACACAGCCTGCGGAAAAATTATGGAATGGTATTACAGGAAACGTGGCTGAAAAAGGGAACCATCCGGGAGAATATCTGTATGGGAAAACCGGATGCAACCGAGGAAGAAATGATTGCAGCGGCAAAAAGCAAGCCATGCACACAGCTTTATCCGCAGACTGTCGAAAGGGTATGATACTGAGATTACAGAAGATGGGGGCAATCTGTCACAGGGACAAAAGCAGCTTCTTTGTATTACCCGTGTCATGTTATGCCTTCCGCCGATGCTGATTCTCGACGAGGCGACCTCCTCTATCGATACAAGAACGGAAATCCGTATACAGAAGGCATTTCTGACGATGATGAAGGGACGTACAAGTTTCATTGTGGCGCATCGTCTTTCCACGATCCGGGAGGCAGACAGTATTCTGGTCATGAAAGACGGAAAGATTATCGAACAGGGAAATCATGATACCCTGCTGGCACAGAACGGCTTTTATGCAACGCTGTATAACAGTCAGTTTGATCAGGGTTAAAGCCCGGTTTCGGCTTTATAAGAGTATGCATTGGAGATGCGTGTGTTTTCTGCCGTCAGCGTAACCGGTTCCCGGTAATAGGCAATTACCGGAGTGCCGACCTGTAGAGTCTGAAACAGTTTTTTTGCCTTTTTCGGAGGCACATTGATACAGCCGTGAGAACCGGAAGTTTTGTAGATCTCTTTGCCAAATGTGCTGCGCCAGCTTGCATCGTGGATGCCGACATTGTAGGCAAACGGCATGAAATATCTGACATCGGACGCATAATTTTCGCCGACAAGTGTGGCATCTTTCTGTTTGTATGCAATCTTAAAGATGCCATCCGGTGAGCCGTTTCCGCGGCTGATGTTTCCCGAAACAATGCCGGTGTCTGTGACAAGTGATCCGTCCTTGTAATACCAGAGATGCTGGCTGGTATAGTCAATTTCCACATAAGTATTGCCGATATCATCCAGTCCGCTCTGCATGGCGCGCTGCTCATAGACAGGTTCCCGTTTTACAGGTTTTCCACCTTTTAAGTCTTTTAAGAGCTCTTTTTTTTTCTTTGGATTTGTCAATTACCCAGCCGTAATCGCCACCGCCGATTTTTACGGTGTCCCCTTTGCTTGTCTTGAATTTCCGTACATCCCCATAGGTGTTGTAAGTACTTGCCAGATGCTGGACATAGGAAGTCAGCCGGGTATCATTGATGGAAACCGAGCCGTCTTTTTTGAGGTCAAGTAAAGACAGGATACCGGCTTTATCCAGCCCTTCGTCAGCTCCTTTGATTTCGTAGGTGACGGTTGCGGCCATATACCGGTCAAGCTGTGAAACCGTATCTGCAATCTGCTGGTCATCTGCCGTTACGGACGGTTTTTCGTAGCAGGCATCGGAAAGTGTGAGTGTAGTTTCCTGATCGTCTATGGCTTTTTGGATTTCCTTTATGATCTCATCGCGGATGGGAGTATTTCCTGGTGTCTCATTTACGATGGTATAATCATCATCCGTAATACGCAGATGTGCATTCTCCGGTGCTTCGATATAGGAAGGATCAAAGATAGCCAGCGCATCGGTCAGCTGGTTTAATGCAGTTTCATCGTAGTGAAAAGAACGGTTCAGATCTATTTGGTGTTTTTGAAACAGGGCAACCGGCCACAACAGGATTTTCTGCTGTTTTACAAGCGATTGTTCTTCACCGGAACGTTTGTAAGTATAGGAAAAGTCACTTCCGGAAAGTGTGTATTTGTTCCCTTTGCGATCCGTTATGTGCAGCTGGTAATTTTGCGCGGAAGCAATGTTTTTGCTTCCAGATCATCCGCAGTCTGGTTGCCACAGGAAATCCCACCGATGGTTGTATGGGGAAATAATGCCCGTGGTAATAAACACAAAAACCTGCATAGACGCCGATGACAGCTGCACCTGTACCGCAGAGAATGCCGCGGAGTACCCTCAAAGAGGTTGTTCGTTTTGCCATAAAACTCTCCTTTTTATGAGATGTGATCTGGTTTTAAATGAGGAACCGGCATATACACCGGTACACCGTTTTGATAGGTGAGAGAAACCTCTCCCTGGATTAACGGGTAAAGATAGTTGTAAAGCTCCTGACGGATATCGTTTCCGTGTGCATTGATCCATTCACGCGGGATGGATTTCGCCTCATTGGCAATGCCGCGGATCGGGGCATGGTCATAGGCTACCGCATAGGGGGTATTCGAGGTGCGCGTCAGGGTTACCATGGAGGCGGTTACACCTTCCTCAGCGAGCAAAACAGCATGTTCTCCGAGTGCAAATGCCTCTGACTGATCGGTAGCAGATGCCAGATGGGAGGCACAGCGCTGCAATACATTGATTTCTATGGAACGGACTTTGACGCCGATGTTTTCCTTGACCAGAAATTCAAGTGCTTTTCCGGCTCCGGAGAGCTGCTGGTGTCCGAACTGGTCAGCCACTGCTTTGGAAGCTGTGATGTAGTCTCCGTTTTTGTCACGGATTCCCTCGGATACGGCAACAATCACATTGTTTAATGTTTTTAATTTGTTCCGGATATCGGTCAGAAACTGCTCTTTGTCAAATGCAACTTCCGGGAGATAAATAAAATGCGGGGCGGTGTTGTAGTCATTTCGCGCCAGGGCACTGGCAGCAGTGAGCCATCCGGCATCGCGCCCCATAATTTCTACGATAGTGACGCTTTTTACCGCGTAAATAAACGTATCGTGTGCAATTTCCAGCATTGTGGATGCAATGTATTTGGCGGCAGAACCGAATCCGGGTGTGTGGTCGATCATGCATAGATCGTTGTCAATGGTCTTTGGAACTCCGATAATCCGGATGTCGCTCTTGATTTTGGCGGCATAATCGGATAATTTAAGTACAGTATCCATGGAGTCATTGCCACCGATATAGAAAAAGGCTTTGATGTTTAACTTTGCAAACTGGTTGAAGATGAATACATAAGTAGAGTCGTCATCTTTGTAGTCCGGAAGTTTGTGCCGGCAGGAACCTAAATACATGGCCGGTGTAACTTTTAACCGGTTAAGGGTTTTTTCATCCGGGATCATCTGGGAAAGATTCAGATAACGCTCATTTAAAATACCGAGGATTCCATTGATTGCCCCGTAGCAGGTGTCGTACTTGCCGGACTTTTTATTCCGGAGATGACTCCGGCGAGACTGGCGTTGATTGCTGCGGTTGGTAGCCGCCTGACTGTGCGACCATACAGTTTGACTGATTCATATGTAGCTCCTTAAAATGATATAATGTATGTGTACTTCATTGTAGAGGTTTTGGAAAGGAATCGCAAGTGAAACAAATGAAAAATCATAATTTCTATGACAATTGCATGCTGTGTCCGCGCACATGCGGGGCGCAGCGCAGTAAGGGAAAAACTGGAATCTGTGGGGTGACAGAGACATTAAAGGTAGCACGGGCGGCTCTGCATTTCTGGGAAGAACCGTGTATCAGCGGAACAAAAGGTTCGGGAGCCGTCTTTTTTCCGGCTGTGCCCTGCACTGTGTGTTTTGTGAGAATGAGCCGATTGCACAGGGGACTGCGGGAAAAGAAATCACACCGGAACGGCTGGTGGAGATTTTTCTGGAACTGCAGGAACAGGGGCGAACAATATCAATCTGGTTACACCGGGGCAGTATGTGCCGCATATCATCCGGGCGGTAGAACAGGCGAGACGGCAGGGACTTGCGGTTCCTATTGTATACAATACGGGAAGCTATGAGAATGTGGATACCATCAAGGCACTGGAAGGAATCGTGGATATTTATCTTCCGGATTTTAAGTATATGGATCCCGTTTCTTGCGGCAAAATATTCCCATGCACCAGATTATCCGCAGACAGCAAAGGCTGCAATTGCAGAGATGGTGCGTCAGCAGCCCCGGCCGGTGTTTGCGTGGGAAGAAAAAAAAGAGGCGAAGACGTGCCAGAGGAAGCCTGCGAGGGAGCTGTGATGAAGAGGGGTGTGATTGTGCGCCAGCTGCTTTTGCCCGGATGTCTGAAAGATGCCAGAAACATTGTCCGGTATTTATATGAAACATACCAGAACAAAATCTATGTGAGTCTGATGAGTCAGTATACGCCGCTAGAACATGTCAGAGATTATCCGGAACTTGCGCACCGGGTGAGCCGGCGCACATATGACCGCTATGTGGACGTGCGATTGCGCTTGGAATTACCCAGGCTTTCATTCAGGAGCCGGGGGTGGCAAAAGAAAGTTTTATTCCGGATTTTTCAAATGCAGAAGGCGTGTGAAATAATTGGAAAAATGTGTAAAATTGACTGGTTTTTTTGACAGATATTGTAGTACCATAGATACATATAAGAGGAGTAATCAGGGAGGTATATGATATGGCAGAAAAGCCGGCAGGACATATTCTGATCGAATGCCCGAATACCATTTTTCATCTGTATGCCCGTGATGAGGGAGAGTTATCAAAAATTGAGACCTTTCTGCGCAATATCCGCGGAATCAAGCGGCTTGGGCTGAATGATATTTATATATGGTGCAATCGTCAGGGAATTTTATATGTTACAAAATTTCATTATCGCAAGGATTTTTCCCTGTGGTTTAATATGAAATCCTACTATCTGTATTTTTTACAGAAATTCCGTTATCAGTTTGCGCAGTATGCGGGATAAATATTTGTTGTTACTGTGTATGAGAGACCGTCAGTGGATTGCACTGCGGTCTTTTTTCTTTATATAATGAGGAAACAGGAAAAGCCTGAAACGAGGAGAGTGAATATGAGATTTCCGGAATTTTTAAAAGAACATGGAACGATCGGATTTGTTGCGCCGTCATTCGGCTGTGCGACAGAACCTTATTATACAGCATTTGCACATGCAAGAGAACGGTTTGGGCAGATGGGATATCATACACAGATGGGGCCGAAATTGTCTGGTGGATAAGGGAATCGGGATCAGCAACGACCCGGCATTATGTGGCAAAGAACTGAATGAAAGCTATTGCGGAACCGAAAATGACGTCATTATTTCCTGCGGTGGCGGGGAGCTGATGTGTGAAGTTGTTCCGTATATTGATTTCGCAGGGATTGCGCAGGCGAAGCCAAAGTGGTATATGGGGTTTTCCGATAATACCAATTTTACGTTCTTATCTGCAACGATTGCAGATACGGCCGCCATTTACGGACGTGCGCAGCCGCGTTTGGAATGGAACCGTGGCATCCGGCCGTGCAGGACGCACTGGATCTGCTCTGCGGAAAGATTACCCGTGTGCATAATTATGATCTGTGGGAGAAAGAATCTGTCAAAGATGAAGAACATCCGCTGGCGCCGTATCATGTGACGGAGCCGGTGGAACTGAAAGTATTTCCACAGGGAGCCGAAAATGTTACAATGGAGGGAAGACTGATCGGTGGATGTATGGATTGTCTGGTAAACCTTCTCGGTACGCGCTTTGATCACGTAAAAGAATTTCAGGAGCGGTATAAAGAGGATGGATTTCTCTGGTTTCTGGAAGCCTGTGATCTGAATGTGATGTCCATCCGCCGTGCATTATGGCAGATGGAGCAGGCCGGATGGTTTTCGCATGTGAAGGGATTTCTGATCGGACGGCCGGTGTGTTTCGGAGAAGAAGCATTCGGGATTGATCATTACCGGGCAGTAACCGATCTGCTGGCAGAGTATCAGGTTCCGTGATCATGGATCTGGACATCGGACACATGGCTCCTATGATGCCGGTTGTTACCGGGGCCATGGCAAAAGCACATGTGCAGGGAAATACATTTGTTCTGGATTATGAATGGAGGTAAAAATGAAAGGTTTGAAAAAATATATGGCAGGGATTCTTGTGGCAGGCATGGTTCTTGGAAGTGCAGCAGTTCCGGCACCGGTGTATGCGACAGAGGCAGAAGATGCACAGGAAGATAACGGGGATGATGTGGAAATTACACTGGACGACAAGCCATATCTGGCGCTCGGAGCGGATCTGACTGCAGACCAGCAGCATACCGTGTTATCTTATATGGGGATCGAAGCGGCGGATTTTGATAAATATGATGTGGTTTATGTGAGCAATGCAGAAGAACATCAGTATCTGGATTCTTATGTTCCGAAAAAACAGATCGGAACGAAAGCGCTTTCTTCCGTGCTGGTTTCCCTGGCAGATTCCGGTAACGGGCTGAAGGTATCCACATACAACATTAACTACTGTACGGCGGGCATGTACAAGAACGCACTTGCCACTGCAGGGGTGGAAGATGCCAATGTGATTGTTGCGGGACCGTTTCCGCTTTCCGGGACGGCAGCACTGGTCGGAACGTTTGAGGCATATGAAAAACTGACCGGAAAGGAACTGGATGAATCGGTTGTGGATGCGGCAATGGATGAACTTGTCACAACCGGAGATCTTGAGCAGAGCATTGACGGTGATTCCAATGATGTGGAGGCGATGATTGCAGATCTGAAAGGGCAGATTGCCAGTGGAAAGATCAAAACGCCGGAGGAGATGGAACAGGCAATTGAAAAACTTGCGGATAAATATGATCTGAAATTATCGGATGATGACAAGCAGAAACTTCTTGGTCTGATGAAAAAACTGCAGGGACTGGATCTGAACTGGGATTCCATTAAAAATCAGGCATCTGCATGGGCTTCCCAGCTGCAGAATCAGCTTGCGGACAAGAATATCGGACAGAAGATAGCAGCCTTTTTTGAAAAGCTGTTTGATATGATCCGAGTCTGTTTCAAAAATAAAAACATAAAATTTGAGTAAAGTGATTGTAAAAACCATGAGAAGTGTTTTATAATAAATCGAAGCATGTAAAAAAGAAGAACAAGAAAAGGAAACAGATATGAATGGCATAATGATTGTCCTGACACTTCTGAGTGGTGTTGCACTATTTCTTTATGGAATGTCTCTGATGGGAGACGGACTCAAACGTGTGGCAGGAAACCAACTGGAGCTTGTATTGTATAAGCTCACAAATACACCGATCAAAGGTGTACTTCTTGGAACGATAGTTACAGCGATTATTCAGTCATCTTCCGCAACGACCGTCATGGTTGTCGGATTCGTAAATTCGGGAATGATGAAAGTCGCACAGGCGATTGGAATTATCATGGGAGCAAATATCGGTACGAGTGTTACCGGATGGATTCTTTGTCTTTCCTATATTGATGGGTCCAGCGGTATCGCACAGTTGTTGTCCACGGCAACCATTTCTGCCGTTGTTGCGATTATCGGTATTATTTTTAAGATGTTTGTCAAAAAGGCAAACTACAAAAATGTGGGAGATATCATGCTTGGTTTTGCAATCCTCATGGTAGGAATGCAGACGATGAGCGGGGCAGTTTCCCCATTGAAAGATAACCCGCATTTCGTCAATCTTCTCACAAAGTTTGAAAATCCGTTTATGGGAATTATTGTGGGAATTGCGTTTACTGCAGTTTTACAGAGTGCTTCCGCATCCGTTGGTATTCTGCAGGCATTGTCCGTGACCGGAAGTATCAGTTTTGCGGCAGCACTTCCGATTACGATGGGAATTGGAGTAGGAGCGGCCTGCCCGGTACTGCTTTCTTCCATCGGTACAAATAAAAACGGAAAACGTACAGCCCTGATTTATCTGCTGAACGATCTGTTCGGTATGATTTTCTGGTCGATTGTCTTTTACAGTGTCAATGCTTTTGTACACTTAAGTTTTTGAATATGACGATGAGCCCGATCAAGATCGCCATGATGAACTCTATTTTCCGTCTGGCAACAATCATGATTTTGCTTCCGTGCATTAATCTGATTGAGAAACTGGTATTCCGTCTGATCAAAGACGATCCGGAGGATCTGGAAGAGCAGGCAGATTTCGATCTCCTCGAAGAACGATTTCTGGCGTATCCGGCACTTGCCATCGGACAGAGCCATACGGCGGTCAACGGCATGGCAAAGAAGGCACGCAAGAACATTAACCGTGCACTTTCACTGTTAGGAGATTATTCACAGGATAAGTACAATAAAGTACAGGAAAAAAGAAAACCTGATTGACAAATATGAGGACAAGCTTGGCACATATCTTATGCAGCTGACCGGACAGGAGATGTCTACCGTTCAGATGCAGCAGGTGTCAAAATTCCTGCACACGATCAGTGATTTTGAGCGTCTGGGAGATCATGCGGTCAATATTTCTAATGTTGCAAATGAAATTTCGGAAAAGAAGATTACATTTTCCGAGTCGGCACAGAAGGAACTTTCCGTGCTGGAGGCAGCAGTCAGGGAGATTGTCGATCTGACAGTTGATGCTTTCTGCGAGGATGATCTGGAGATGGCTGCAAAAATCGAGCCTTTGCGGGAACTGATCGGAATTTTGTGCAATGATCTCAAAAACCGGCATGTAACCAGACTGCGGGAAGGAAAATGTGAATTCCGGCAGGGATTTGCGTTTAATGATCTGTTGACGAATCTGGAAAGAATCGCAGCGCACTGTTCCAATGTTGCGGTAGCAATGATTGAGACGGAGACTTCGGAATTTGATACCCATGAGTATTTAAAGAGCGTCCGTCACATGAAAGACGATGCTTATCTGGAGTGCTTTGATTCGTATGCACGCAAATACAGTATTCCACCGACAAAAAAGAAAAGAAAAATAAGTAGTTTTTCATCCCCGGAAATTTCCGGGGATTTTGTGTACCATTTATCGGACACTGAATATGAGATACTGTCTTCAACCAAAAAGAACGGGAAATAAAAGAAAGGAAGAAGACAAAATATGAAGGGATATGTGGTAGAAAACGGATATATGGGATATCTGGATGGAAAGTATGTTTTATTTGCAGATGAGAGCGATTATGAAGAGGTGTATGAGGAACAGTAAACGTTACGGTTCATGCAGTGCCGGAACACCACCGGGAAACCATGAAACTTCATTGAATTTCTGGTCTGCTTGTGGCATAATATAGATGTTAAGTTTCTGTACAGGAGGTGTCTGATATGAGAAACGAGATACAGGTTGCCGGACAGCAGACCGGTATAAAATTACGCCCGTATGAACATCATGCAAAATATTACGAAACGGATCAGATGGGCATCATTCATCACAGCAATTATGTGAAATGGATGGAAGAAGCGAGAATGGATCTGATGGATCAGATGGGGCTGAGCTATAAACAGATGGAAGAAATGGAAATTATCAGTCCGGTTTTATCCATTGCGGTAGAGTATCACAGTATGGTACATTTTGATGATACCGTTGTGATTCAGACGAAGCTGGTGAAATATAACGGAATTAAGATGGAAGTCGAGTATGTGATGACGGACAAGGAAACCGGAGAACTGCGGACGACGGCGAGAAGCAGCCACTGCTTTTTTGAACCGTTCCGGGAAACCGATTTCCCTGAAACGTTCTTATCCGGAACTTGATACGAAATTTTTGAGATGAAGGAGGACATGCAATGATACCGGAAAGACTTGCTGCGCTCAGACAGGAAATGGAAAAAAGGGACATTGCAGTTTATATTGTGCCAACCGCTGATTTTCATGAATCGGAGTATGTTGGAGAATATTTTAAAGCAAGAAGATTTATTACCGGATTTACCGGTTCGGCCGGAACAGCAGTGATTACACGGACTAAGGCCGGACTGTGGACAGACGGAAGATATTTTGTGCAGGCGGCAAAGCAGTTAGAAGGGACAACGGTCACACTCCGCATGGGAGAAGAAGATGTTCCTACGGTTGATGAATATGTGGAACAGACGCTGAAAGAGGGCGGAACCATCGGATTTGACGGAAGGGTTGTCAATGGAAGATGGGGCGCAAAACTGCAGCAGATCGCAGAAAAGAAACACGGAAAACTTTATGTACAGGAGGATCTGATCGGACAGATCTGGAAAGATCGTCCGCCGATGTCCAAAGAACCTGTGTGGATTCTGGATGAAGCATACAGTGGAAGAAGTACAAAAGATAAGCTTGCCGCAGTCCGTGAAAAAATGAAGGAAAAAGGTGCAGAGGTGCATTTGCTGGCTTCTTTGTATGATATTGCGTGGCTTTTGAATGTACGTGGAAATGACATCAGTTATGTACCGGTTGTTCTTTCCTACCTGGCATTGACACAGGAACAGTGCATTTGGTTCCTGCAGGAAGAAGTTGTCGATGATACCCTGCGGGAATATCTGCAGAAGAATGGAATTACCACGCGTCCGTATGAGGCATTTTATGAGTATGTAAAAACACTGGAGAATCAGACGATTCTGCTTAATCGCGCTGTGGTTAATACAAAAATCTGTAATAATCTGCCGGAGTCTGCACAGATGATAGATGCAGAAGATCCGACGCTGGAGATGAAAGCTGTCAAAAATGAGACAGAGATTTCTAATACGAGAAAAGCCCATGTAAAAGATGCAGTGGCAATGTGCAGATTCATGTACTGGCTGAAGAAAAATGTGGGGAAAATTCCAATGACGGAAATTTCCGCATCGGATTATCTGGAGAGTCTCCGCAGAGAACAGGAAGGCCTGCTGGATTTGAGCTTTGATACGATCTGCGGGTATGCGGATCATGGAGCAATCGTACATTATGCAGCAACACCGGAAAGTGATGTTCCACTGAAACCGGAGGGACTTCTTCTGGTGGATTCCGGAGGACATTATCTGGAAGGTACGACAGATATTACGAGAACATTTGCACTCGGACCGGTGACAGAAGAGATGAAAGCGGATTTTACCCGTGTATGCAGATCCAATATGAATCTGGCAAATGCCCGTTTCCTGTATGGATGCAGCGGGATGAACCTTGATATTATCGCGCGTGAACCGTTCTGGGAAGCCGGACTTGACTTTAAACACGGGATAGGACACGGTGTGGGATATGTGCTCAATGTGCATGAAGGATCGAATGCATTCCGCTATAAAGGAACTGAGGATCGTCCGGGGGAGCTGTTTTTGAAGAAGGAATGGTAACTACGGATGAACCGGGAATTTATATCGAAGGAAAATACGGAATACGTCTGGAAAACGAATTAGTATGCCAAAAAGGCGAAAAAATGAATATGGTCAGTTTATGTATTTTGAAAATCTGACCTATGTTCCGTTTGATCTGGATGCTATCGATCCGAAACAGATGACGGAGGTTGAAAAGAAACGTCTGAATGATTACCATGCCAATGTATACAAAGTTGTTTCCCCGTATCTGCAGGGAGAGGAGCTGGCATGGCTGAAGGAGGCAACACGGGCAATATAAACCGTGGCCGGGAAGGAAATAGAAGTAATGAGTGAAAAGCTGGTGCTGATTGATGGACACAGCATATTAAACCGTGCATTTTTTGGACTGCCGGATCTGACAAATTCCGAAGGTCTGCATACCAATGCCGTGTACGGATTCTTGAATATTCTTTTTAAAATATTAGAGGAGGAACAGCCGGATTATCTGACGGTTGCATTTGATGTTCATGCACCAACTTTTCGTCATAAAATGTATGAGGCATATAAGGGAACACGAAAACCGATGGATGATGCCCTGCGGCAGCAGGTTCCGCTGATGAAAGAAATGCTTGCGGCGATGGGGGTCTGTACCATTGAGATGGAAGGATACGAAGCCGATGATCTTCTCGGTACACTTGCCGGAATGGGAGAGCGTGCCGGGATGGAAGTTTCTGTCGTATCCGGGGACCGCGATCTGCTGCAGCTTGCTACGGATCATGTCAGGATTCGTATTCCAAAGACGAAGCGTACCGGAACAGAGATTGAAGATTATCTGGCGGCAGATGTCAAAGAACGGTATCAGGTGACACCGAAGGAATTTATCGACGTAAAAGCCCTGATGGGGGATACGGCAGACAATATTCCGGGTGTGCCGGGAATTGGAGAAAAAACAGCGACTGCGCTGATCGGACAGTATGGATGCATTGAGGAAGTTCATGCACATGCGGATGTGGTAAAGCCACCGCGTGCATCCAAAAATATTGTAGAATACTGGGATCAGGCAGTGATGAGCAAAGAACTTGCAACCATCATCACAGATGTTCCGGTGGATTATGATTTTGCCAATGCAAAGATAGACGGAAAGGCTTCTCTGTATACAGAGGAAGCCTATTTGCTGTGTAAGAGACTCGAATTTAAAAATCTTTTGAACCGGTTTACCGTGGACGCACCAAAAAACCATGCGGAAGAAAGTTTTCAGATCGTAAAGGATCAGAAGACGGCAGACCGGATCTGGAAAAAAGCCGAGGGAAAAGCGGCAGGCTTTTATGTGGTGGAGCAGGGAGTACAAAACCAGCAGCTTTCCCTGTTTGATACCGCAGAGGAACAGAAATTTGCCGGGCTTGCCATTTCGTTTTCGGAAGAAGACAATTATCTTATGGTGACTTCACAGGAACTTCCGGCAGAAAAATTAAAACAGGATCTGCTGGAACGACAGGAACTGTATGCGGCAGATTTAAAGCCGGCGCTGGCTGCTTTTGATCTGCACGATGTACCGGAAGAAATGAGAACCCGTTTTTTTGACCGTACGATTGCAGCATACCTGCTCAATCCACTCAAGGGAGCGTATCCATACGAGGATATTGCAAAAGACTATCTGGGACTGATGATTCCGTCGAGAACAGATCTGCTTGGCAAACAGATGCCGGGGGATGTCATCACGGAAAAGGAAGCGGATGTGCTCCGGTATGCCTGCTGGGAATCTTATATTACATGGAAATCAGCCGCAGTTCTTAAGGAAGGACTTAAGGAACATGGGATGGAGCAGCTGATGCGCGAAATCGAGATGCCTCTGGTGTTTGTCTTATCGGATATGGAACAGGATGGAATCTGTATCGATGCCAATGCATTAAAAGAGTATGGTCAGAAACTGTCGGTTTCCATCGGGGAACTGGAACAGAAAATTTATGAGGAAGCGGGAGAGACGTTTAACATAAATTCTCCGAAACAGCTCGGCGTGATTCTTTTCGAAAAGATGCAGCTTCCGAATGGAAAAAAGACAAAGACCGGTTTTTCGACTTCTGCAGAAGTCTTGGAAAAACTTGCTGGAGATTATCCGATTGTTGCAGATATTCTGGAATACCGGAAACTTTCCAAACTTAAATCTACCTATGCAGATGGTCTGTCAAACTTTATTGATGCAACCGGAAAAATCCATACAACGTTCCATCAGACGATCACGGCAACCGGGCGATTGAGCAGTACAGATCCGAATCTGCAGAATATCCCGATCCGGATGGAACTTGGAAAGATGATAAGAAAAGTATTTCATCCAATGCCGGGAGATTTGTTTGTCGATTCCGATTATTCACAGATTGAATTGCGGCTTTTGGCACATATGTCCGGTGATGAGCAGCTGATTGAGGCGTTCCGCGAAAATCAGGACATTCATCGAAGTACGGCATCCAAAGTATTTCATGTACCGTTTGATGAAGTGACAGACTTACAGAGAAGAAATGCCAAGGCTGTAAACTTTGGAATTGTATACGGCATCAGTGCCTATGGACTGAGTCAGGATTTAAATATAGGAACCAAAGAAGCGCAGGGATTTATCGACAGCTATTTTGAAACATATCCGAAGATCAAAGAATTTCTGGACAACACCGTAGCACAGGCAAAGGAAAAGGGATATACAAGAACTTTGTTTGGACGCATCCGTCCGATTCCGGAGCTGTCATCGGGTAATTTTATGACAAGACAGTTTGGCGAGCGTGTCGCCATGAATGCCCGATTCAGGGAACGGCGGCGGATATTATCAAAATTGCCATGATCCGGGTACATGACCGTCTGATCCGGGAACATTTCCGTTCGCGTCTGATTTTGCAGGTACATGATGAACTGTTGATTGAGACTGCGGAGGAAGAAAAGGAAAAGGTCATTGCACTTTTGGAAGAAGAAATGCAAAAAGCAGCCGATCTGAAAGTGGAACTTGCCGTCGGTACGGCACGCGGACAGGACTGGTATGAGGCTCATTAAGAAAAATATACGAAAAGGAACAAACCCGGGAGGTGATGGAATGCGGTTTATTGGAATTACAGGAGGGGTGGGAGCAGGAAAATCTGCCATACTTGCACATCTTGCGTCAAAGCCGGGTATCAGGGTTATGCTGGCAGATGAGATTGCACATGATCTGATGCAGCCGGGGACGGAATGTTTTCAAAAGTTAAAAGAAAAATTTGCCGGGGAAGACATTTATCAGCCGGACGGATCGTTGGACCGTGCGCAGCTTGCAACTGTCATCTTTTCCGATGACCGGAAAAGAGAAGAACTGAATGCCATTGTACATCCGGCGGTCCGGGAATATGTTCTGCAACAGAAAGAGGCAGAGGAACGGGCTGGAAAACTTTTTCTGCTGGTTTTGGAAGCTGCACTTCTGATCGAGGAACATTATGATGAAATCTGTGATGAACTCTGGTATATTTATACTACAGAAGAAAACCGGAGAGCTCGTCTGAAGGCATCAAGAGGGTATTCCGATGCACATGTGGACCGGATTTTTGCCAGCCAGCTGAGTGAGGAGGAATACCGCAGACACTGCCGGGTGGTAATAGATAATAACGGGACATTGGAAGAAACACTGACACAGACAGAGGAAGCGCTGAGGAGAGAAGCATATGAATAACGTATTTGGTTTGGATATAGGAACCCGCAATGTGGTGGGAACGGTTGGACACCGGACAGAAGATGGAGCCTTTATTGTAGAGGCACAGTATGTCAGACAGCATGAGACACGGTCCATGCTTGATGGACAGATTCATGATATTGGAAAAGTGGCGCGTACGATTTCCGCTGTAAAAGCAGAGCTGGAGGCGCAGCTGGATGCACCGCTTTCGGAAGTGTGTATTGCAGCCGCCGGCCGTGTGTTAAAAACCGTCACTACGCATGTGGAGTATGAGTATGCGGAGGAGTCGGTCGTCACAGGAGAAGATATCCACACATTAAATCTTCTGGGGGTAGAGCAGGCACAGGATATGTTGCGGGAACAGAATGACACAAAATATAAGTTTTACTGTGACGGATATTCGGTTGTGAAATATTATTTAAACGAAGAAGTATTTATCAGTATTGAAGGACATAAAGCAAATAAAATCGGTGAGGACATTATCGTAACATTTTTGCCGGAAGATGTTGTGGACGGGCTGTATTCCGCAGTCGGTCAGGCTAAAATGACGGTTGCCAATATGACATTAGAGCCAATTGCGGCGATCAATGTGGCAATCCCTGAAAATTTCCGGATGTTAAATATTGCACTGGTCGATGTCGGAGCGGGAACATCGGATATTTCCATCACAAGAGAGGGAAGTATCATAGCTTATGGTATGATTCCATATGCAGGGGATGAACTGACCGAGCTGATCGTGCAGCAGTATCTGGTTGATTTTCAGACTGCAGAGAAAATGAAACTGGCATCTTCGAGTGAGGATGAAGTGACATATGAGGATATTATGAGTATTTCCCATACAATTCCATCCAAGGAGATCTGGGAGCTGGTTGCCCCGACGGTGGAGAAGATTACTTCCGAGGTGGCTGCAAAGATCAAGGAACTGAATGGGGATAAAACCGTAAGCGCCTGCTTTGTTGTCGGTGGTGGCGGAAAGATTCACGGATTTACGGAAAAACTTGCCGGGCATCTGGATCTGCCGACGGAGCGTGTGGCATTAAGAGGCGAAGAAGTGCTTAAAGAAGTGACATTTGAGCAGGAAGATATCAAAAAGATCCGCTGCTTGTCACACCGATTGGAATCTGCCTGAATTATTATGAACAGAAAAATAATTTTATTATGGTCCGCTTCAACGGAGAACGCCTGAAACTGTATGATAATAACAGACTTACCATTGTGGATGCGGCAATGCAGGCGGGATTTCCGAATGACCAGCTGTTTCCGAAACGCGGAATGCCGATCAATTTCACCGTGAATGGAGGCGCAAGAATCGCAAGAGGAGAGGCTGGGGAGGCCGCCATAGTGACCATGAATGGCCAACCGGCAAATATCAACACACCGCTGGAGCCAAATTCCGATATTACGATTGAGCCATCAACGGCAGGAGATAATGCGGTGTATACCATCGGACAGCTTCCGGAGTATCACGAGTCCGTGATTTCGTTTGTGATCAATGGACAGAACGTGGTATGTCCGAAATTTGTCGAGGTAAACGGAAGCCTTGAACCGGATTCCTATGAAATTCAGGAGGAGATTCCATCGAGACACGGAATTTTTATACCGTTGCACAGATTGCAGAATTTATGGACGTGGAAATTGACCCGGACAGTGAAATTCTGGTCAATAACAGGGAAGCGGGGATGGAGACCCTGGTATACGAAAATTTCTCCATTGACTGGACACCGTTAAGCTTCGGGGTTGCGTCAGAGAGTGAGAATCGGTATAATGCAACAGAGGGGGTTACAGATTCCGCGGAAATATCGCAGGAAGAAATGACTCCGGAAACCTCCGGGGAGACCAAGGCGGCTGAGTCGGAGAAAAAAAGATACGGTCTGTGTTGTCACGGTAAATGGCGAGACGGTGGAACTTACGGGAAAAGAAGATTACATATTTGTGGATGTTTTTGACCGGATCACGTTTGATCTCAACGCCGGAAACGGACGTGCAATTGCAACGCTTGTAAATGGCACGGAAGCTGAATTTTCCCAGCCGCTTAATAATGGAGACCGGGTAGAAATTTACTGGAAAGAGAAATAGTATGTTAGAATTATGCAGTATTGCAAGTGGCAGCAGTGGAAACTGTATCTGTGTAGGCTCGGACAACCACCATGTGTTAATTGATGCGGGGATCAGCGGAAAGCGGATTGAGAATGGATTAAACGAGGTGGATTTAAAGAGTCAGGATATGGATGGGATTCTGGTTACACATGAACATCTGGATCATATCGCGGGACTTGGTGTTATGGCAAGAAGATATGGGCTGCCGATGTATGCAACAGCAGGAACCATTGAAGCCATTAAGAACACGCCGTCTGTGGGAAAGATCGACCCGGAATTATTTCATGAAATTGTTCCGCAGGAAGATTTTGTAATCGGAGACCTGACGATTACCCCGATCCATATCTCACATGATGCGGCGGATCCTGTGGCATACCGGATAAAAAAAGAAAACCGTACCTTTGCGGTAGTAACCGATCTGGGAAATTATGATGATGAGATTGTGCAGCAACTGCAGGGACTTGATACTTTGCTGCTGGAGGCAAATCATGATATTCATATGCTCGAAACGGGCGTATACCCTTATCCGCTGAAACGCAGGATTATGGGAAACAGGGGACATCTGTCGAATGAGCGGAGTGGCCAGCTGCTCTGTGAACTTCTTCATGATAAATTCGGCACAGTGGTACTGGGTAGCCATTTAAGCAAGGAAAATAATTACGAGGAACTAGCGTATGAAGCGGTGCGTCTGGAAGTTACGATGGGGGATAATCCGTACAAAGCGGATGATTTCCCGATGTATGTGGCAAAAAGAAATGCGGTTTCGCCTGTAATTCGTGCAGAGTAAAAAGGAGAGTTTATATTATGGAAAAAACAATGGACAAAGCAATTATTACAGTAGTAGGAAAAGATACCGTCGGTATTATCGCAAAGGTATGTACCTATCTTGCTGACAACGGCGTAAACGTGCTTGATATTTCACAGACGATTGTTTCTGGATTTTTTATATGATGATGATTGTGGATATGGCAGATGCAAAGAAGCACTTTGCAGAGATTTCCGGAGAAATGGATGCATTGGGAGAAAAAATAGGCGTTTCAATCAAATGTCAGCGCGAAGAAATTTTTGAAAAAATGCATCGTATCTAAAACATGGAGGAAGCAAAGAATGATTAACAGCTGGGAAGTACAGGAAACCAACGAAATGATCGAGAAGGAGAATCTGGATGTGAGAACCATCACACTCGGGATCAGTCTTCTTGACTGTATTGATTCGGATCTGGATCGTCTGAATCAGAATATTTACAACAAGATTACAACCGTGGCAAAAGATCTGGTAGCGACCGGAGAAAAGATTGAAAAAAGTTATTCCATTCCAATCGTAAATAAGAGAATTTCTGTGACACCAATTGCGCTGGTGGGCGGTTCGGCTTGTAAGACACCGGAGGATTTTGCTACAATCGCCGCAACTATGGATCGTGCAGCAAAGACGGTCGGCGTCAATCTGATCGGCGGATATTCCGCACTGGTATCTAAAGGCATGACGAAAGCGGATGAACTTCTGATCCGTTCTATTCCACAGGCACTGCACAGTACTGAACGTGTATGCAGTTCCGTAAACCTGGCATCCACCAAGACGGGCATTAACATGGACGCAGTACGGCTTATGGGCGAGATTATTCTTCAGACGGCAGAAATTTCAAAGGACAACGATTCTGCCGACTGCATGAAGCTGGTGGTCTTTTGCAATGCACCGGACGATAATCCGTTTATGGCAGGAGCTTTCCATGGAGTGACCGAGGCAGATGCGATCATTAATGTCGGAGTCAGCGGACCGGGTGTTGTAAAAAAAATGCGCTGGAAAAAGTACGCGGAGAGAATTTTGAGGTTCTCTGTGAGACGATCAAAAAGACGGCATTTAAGGTTACCCGTGTTGGCCAGCTGGTGGCACAGGAGGCATCTAAGATGTTAAACATTCCGTTTGGTATCGTGGATCTTTCCCTGGCACCGACGCCGGCAATCGGAGACAGTGTTGCGGATATTCTCTGTGAGTGCGGTCTGGAGTATGCGGGAGCACCGGGAACTACTGCGGCGCTTGCCATGCTGAACGATCAGGTGAAAAAGGGCGGCGTGATGGCTTCTTCTTATGTGGGTGGTTTAAGTGGTGCTTTTATTCCGGTCAGCGAGGATCAGGGGATGATCAACGCGGTAGAGGCAGGCGCAATTTCTCTTGAAAAATTAGAGGCAATGACCTGTGTATGTTCGGTAGGTCTGGATATGATCGCCATCCCGGGAGATACAAAGGCAACAACCATTTCCGGAATGATTGCAGACGAGATGGCAATCGGAATGGTGAACCAGAAGACAACCGCTGCACGTCTGATTCCGGCTGTGGGAAAAGGTGTGGGAGACAGAGTGGAATTTGGAGGATTGTTTGGATATGCCCCGGTTATGCCGGTAAACAAATACTCCTGTGATGACTTTATCAACCGTACAGGACGTATTCCGGCTCCGATCCATTCTTTTTAAAAATTAATAGGTAAAAACAGAAGTAAAAAATTTGGAGTAGATTTATGATAGCATATGAAAAATTACCGCTGGACAATGAAGTGAAGGCAGCTTTAGAAGGACTTGAGATTGAATATGTGTTCCAGCCGATCTTTTATAAAGATTGTGTGAGAATATATGCATATGAAGCGTTGATGAGACCGAAGAAGATGACGGTGGGGCAGCTGATTGATGAATTTGCCAGGGATGAGAAACTGCATATACTGGAAGTTGCCACTTTTTTGGTGCAACACAGGCGTATATTGAGCGGGGATATCAGGAATATCTCTGTATCAATTCTTTCCCGTCGGAAAGTTTTACGGAGAATGAGGCAGAAGCATTTGATACTTATTTTGGAAACCAGAAAGGAAAAAGGATCATTGAGATTTTAGAGTATCCGAAAGTTTCCCTACGCGAGTGGGTCAGAAAAAGTGAGATGGTCCAGAATAAGCACTGGAAGGTATCGCTGGATGATTTTGGCATGGGTGAAAACAATATGAATGCTGTATATCTGTATACACCGGATATAAAACTGGATCGCTCCCTGATCTGTGGAATTGACAACGATGCCAGAAAACAGGAGAACGTCCGTACATATCTGGAAAGTTTCCATGAAAGAGGAATGCAGGTGCTTGCGGAAGGTGTGGAGACAAGAGAAGAGTGTGATTTTTACGGTCTTTGGGAGTGGATCTGTTTCAGGGATATTATCTGGCTATGCCGGCATAAATACAAAAAAGAGAGCGTGCGAAAGCACGTTCTTTTTTAAAAAAAATAAATTATCTGAAAAAACATAATAAAACAAACAATTATGAGAAATATAAAGGGAAAATAAAAAGAAATAAAAAACAGGTTGACATAATGTAAAATGCGTGTTATATTTAAGACAACAAAAAACAAGCAGCCATCACGAAGGGTGACGAGAAAGCTCTGGACGTGAAATCTAATGTAAGGAGGTACAGTCCAAAGGGAACATAAGCCATTGGCAGGGAGCAACCAAACACAGGTCATCAGGCTTCACTTGATGAAAGAATAAACATTCGGGAATGGAAACCAGTGACAGAGTACAAAAAGAGAGCGGACAAAGAGGAACGGATAAAAGGTGATTTGTCCAGAACGTCATTTCGGTAAACAAAAGAAGAATGGATATAGAACAAAAGATGAAGTGAGGAGCAGTCCAATGGAGTGTGGAAATCATTAGGCGTCATCAGAAGTATCTGATGGCGTCTTTTGTTGTGCATGAATAAGAATTATCCACGGGTTTTGGAAATAACATGACCAAAGATAATCCAGTGGGACATCTCCGATGCGTTATTACTGTCGATATAAAACGTCTGTCCGTAATAGGTGAGAGGTTCTAAGCGCCAGGGATCTGTCTGGCGAAGGCGGCGGATGTAAAGAAGACCGGTCACTTTGTTAATAAAAATACCGGTGTCGCCATCACGTATGGGATTCCGCGCGATTAATAAAATATCGTTTGCATGATAGACAGGAGACATATGATCACTTGTGACAAGAAGTGCACAATCAATCTGGTTTCCATAGCGTTTGCGGTATCCGGAAATATTGATTTTTCGAGAGAACAGGAATCATACACCATTCCATCGTGCATGTTTCCACTTGGAATGATCATAGTGGTATAGTCCTCGCGGGAAACCGATGGAACCGTTTCCAGATTTCTGGCAAAATCGAATTCAAACTGTACAAGGGATTCAATAAAATGTAACTGTGTAGGCGAAAGATTGCGCATGCGGTCATAGGTCTGGAATAAATCAGAGGATTCGCCACATAATTCATAGAACATCTTTCCGGTAAGCTGGCTGAGCTTATATACGGTATAGACATCGACTTTTCCGGTATCCCCATTGGCAAGTCTTTTGTACGAGGAAAGGGACATATCTAGTGCTTTTGCCATATCCTGCTGTGAATAGCCGAGTTTAAAGCGCTCTCTTTCCAGATTTGTTCCAAGATTTCTGGATAATTGTTCGCGTGTCAGCATGAACCATCACCTCCGAATAAAATATCAAATCTATTATAATAATAAACGCTAAAAAGGTCAAATGACATATCGCGTTTCCGGATAAGGATCATTTCTGACCCCTGACCGACAAAAGTCGCCGGAAATATCAAAAATTTAGCCCCGAATTGAAAAAATAGGAAAGATATAATCAATATGTAAATAAAAAGTCAAATTCAGTCAAAACAAAAAAGAAAGGGGAAAGACGAAAGGTATAGGATAAATACATAAAAGGGAACTGATGCGTCCGGCATACAGTTCTTTTTTTTGTTTTTTATGTGAACGAGTGCACAAAAGCAGGAAATTATGGTAAACTGTTTCATAGGAATAATGAGCGGATGTATGCTCATGAAAAGGGGTATTATAAGTGGAAAAACAACGATTACATTATTATGAACAGCTTGCAGAACTGTATCCGACGATTGGAAAAGCATCTACGGAAATTATCAATCTGCAGTCTATTTTATATCTGCCAAAAGGCACGGAACATTTTTTGTCGGATATACATGGGGAATTTAAAGCATTTTCCCACGTATTGAGAAACGGGTCTGGAGCCGTCCGCAAAAAGATTGATGACGTATTCGGGCATACGCTAAGTACGGCAGATAAGATGTCTCTGGCAACACTGATTTATTATCCACAGAAAAAATCGAGCTGGTGCGTCAGACCGAGGACGATATCGAGAACTGGTATAAGATCACACTGTACCGGCTGATCGAGGTGTGTAAGACAGTATCTTCCAAATACACCAGATCCAAAGTGCGCAAGGCGCTGCCGGAGGATTATGCGTATGTAATCGAGGAACTGATTACGGAAAAGCAGGAGGTTTTGAATAAAGAGGCTTATTACGAGGCAATTATCAACACCATTCTGGAACTTGGGCAGGCAGATAATTTTATTGTGGCACTGGCGGAACTGGTGCAGAGGCTGGTCATTGATCATCTGCATATTCTCGGGGATGTGTATGACCGCGGTCCGTCACCGGACCGGATTATGGATCAGCTGGAACAATATCATTCGTTTGATATCCAGTGGGGAATCACGATATGGTATGGATGGGGGCAGCAGCCGGGCAGCTTGCCTGCATTGCATCTGTGATCCGGACAAGTATCCGGTATGGGAATCTGGATCTGATTGAGGATGGTTATGGCATCAATATGGTTCCGCTTGCAACATTTGCCATGGATGCTTACCGCGATGATCCGTGCAGACAGTTTGTACTGAAAGATTCCACGGATGAGGAACGAAGCAAGAAAGAAACGCTGATGAACCGGAAAATGCATAAGGCAATTGCCATCATAAAGTTTAAACTGGAAGGACAGCTGATCCACAAATGGCCGGAGTATGGTATGGAAAACCGCTGTCTGCTGCACCGTATTAATTACGAGAACAAAACAGTGGAAATTGATGGAAAAACCTATGACATGCTGGATACCAGTTTTCCTACCATTGATCCGGAACATCCGTATGATCTGACACCTGAGGAACAGGAAGTCATGAACCGGCTGCGCACCTCGTTTATACACTGTGAGAAACTGCAGCGCCATGTACGGCTTCTGCTAAAACGAGGCAGCATGTATAAAGTCTACAACGGAAATCTGCTTTATCATGGATGTGTGCCGCTGAATCCGGATGGGACATTTAAGAAAGTAAATGTATATGGCAGGGAATACAGCGGAAAAGCACTCTATGATGTGCTGGAATCCTATGTCCGCAAGGCATTTTTCTCTGGATGAAAAAGAGAGGGAAAAAGGAAGGGATATCATGTGGTATATCTGGACGGCACCGGATTCTCCTTTGTACGGACGGAGTAAGATGGCAACGTTTGAGCGGTATTTTCTTGCGGACAAGTCCATGCATCATGAGAGTAAGAATGCGTATTATCATTTGTTTGACAAAGAGGAAACGGCAGATAATATACTTAAAGAATTCGGGCTGACGGGGGATTTTGTGCATATCATCAATGGTCATGTACCGGTAGAGCGCATTGCCGGCGAAAATCCGGTCAAGTGTAACGGAAAACTGATCCTGATCGACGGTGGATTTTCAAAAACATACCGGAGAAAAACGGGAATTGCAGGATATACACTGACGTACAATTCTTATGGACTGACGCTTTCTGCCCATGAACCGTTTGACTGGTCAAACGAGGCGGTAAGAGATGAACTGGATATTGTATCGCATCAGGAAGCAGTGGAATACCGGGATAAACGTATTCTGGTGGGTGATACAGACGTTGGTAAGCGCATGATGATCCGCATTGAGGAACTGAAAAAACTGATTCAGGCATATCAGGACGGCGAAATCGCCGAACGGGATGCCAGCAGTGCTTATAAATGGTAGAGGATAAGTTATGTATCAGGTAGAAGGCTACGCATTTGAAACAAAGGAACAGGAACATACAGCAAAACATGAGGTAGAGATCATCGGGTATATCCGGAAAAATACGAGAATGGATGATCCGGATATTGTGCTGGCGTTATATAACAAACTGGTGTTAAAAGAAATTTTTGTCACGCCGGTCGGATATGATTTTTTGCACAGGCTTCAGGAATATCTGTATACCATTCCCTATATCCGGAGAGAAGATATTCTTCCGATCACGGTGTATGAACCAGAAGGAATGGTTTCAAAAGAAAAAAGAAGCAAAGAGGAAATAAAGCAGAAGAAAAAAAGACAGAAAAACAAAGAGCATGTGGTCAGTAAAAACCGCCGGAAGAAGAACCGGGATTATCAGAAACTGTTTCACATCAGTACATTTTTTCGCAGTTGTTTTTGCACTTGGCATCATTGGGATGCTTGTGATTACGTGGCTCAGCGAAGATAATGTGACGATTTTAAACTATGAAAATAAGGTGATTGATAAATACGAAATCTGGGAAAAACAGCTGGATGAACGGGAAAGCCAGCTTGAGGAGAGGGAATTGAGACTGACGGAACAGGAGGCAGAATAGAGATGGACAAAGTGAAGATCCTTGTGGTAGATGATGAGAGCCGGATGAGGAAGCTGGTACGGGATTTTTTGACCCGGCAGAACTATGAAGTCTTAGAAGCAGCAGATGGAGAGGAAGCACTGGATATTTTTTATAAAGACAAAGCGATCGCTTTGCTGATTCTGGATGTGATGATGCCAAAGATGAACGGCTGGGAAGTCTGCAGGAAATCCGTCAGACATCCAAAGTCCCGATCATCATGCTCACGGCCAAAAGTGATGAGAGTGATGAACTTATGGGATTTGACCTTGGGGTTGATGAATATATAACCAAACCGTTTTCACCGAAAATTCTTGTGGCGCGTGTCGAAGCGATTCTGCGCCGGACCAATAAGATCGGCGATGCGGCCGATCTTAAGACGGCAGGAGAGATTATTCTGGATAAGACGGCGCACGAGGTGAAAATTTCGGGAAATCCGGTGGAACTCAGTTTCAAGGAGTTTGAACTGCTGGAATATTTTATGAATAATCAGGGATTGCCCTCTCGAGGGAACGCATTTTAAACAGTGTGTGGAATTATGACTATTTTGGGGATGCACGGACGATTGATACACATGTAAAAAACTGAGAAATAAACTCGGGGCATGTGGAAGTTATATAAAAACCGTATGGGGAATGGGTTACAAGTTTGAGGTGTCCTAAATGGAAAAGAAACAAAAGACTTCCCTGACGTGGCAGCTGATTTTGACGATGGTTGTCATTGTTGCGGGAACGGTTGCGATGTGCTGGTTTTTAATACCACCTTTTTGGAAAAATATTATATTTTTCATAAGGAAAAAGAGTTAAAAAGCAGTTTTGACCAGGTAAGGCTGATTTGTGAAAAGCAGGGGATTCCAGTGATGATGCGTATGTGCAGTTCGAGAAAATCTGTGCAAACGGAAATATCAATATGCTTATTGCAGATCAGGACAGAAACCTGATATGGAGTTCCTACAGCAGTGCACAGCGTTTTCAGATGCAGATGGAGGACTGGCTGTATGGAAGTGACCGCAGCCGTGTGCAGGTGCTTTCATCCGGAAAGGATTATACGCTGCTTCGGCAGACCGATGAACGGCTGCAGTCGGAGTATCTGGTTCTTCTGGGAACTTTAAAAAATGGAAACAATCTTTACATGCGTGCGGCTGTGGAAAGCATTCGGGAAAGTGCGAGCATAACAAACCAGTTTTTTGTAATGGTGAGCACGGGAGCCATCATCTTAAGTGTGATTCTGATCATCGTTCTCTCGAAAGGAATTTCCCATCCGATCCATGCCTTATCCGATATTGCAAGAAGGATGACACAGCTGGATTTTGATGCAAAGTATATACCGGTACGTCATGTGAGCCGGGAGATTGATGAACTTGGAAATTCCATGAATGAATTGTCGGAGACACTGGAAGAGACGATTTCGGAACTAAAGACAGCAAACGTCAGCCTGCAGCAGGATATCGAGAAAAAAGAACAGATCGATGAAATGAGAAAAGAATTTCTTTCGAATGTTTCACACGAGCTGAAAACACCGCTGGCACTCATACAGGGATATGCGGAAGGATTAAAAGAATGCATCAATGATGATGCAGAGAGCCGTGATTTTTACTGTGATGTGATTATGGATGAATCGGAAAAGATGAATCATATGGTAAAGCAGCTGCTGACACTCAATCAGCTGGAGTTTGGCAATGATACCGTGGAAATGACACGGTTTGATATCACGGAGCTGATTGACGGCGTGATCCAGTCTGCATCCATCATGGCGGCACAAAAACAGGTGAATATCGAATTTTACAGGGAAGGTCCCGGTATATGTCTGGGGGATGAGTTTAAGGTGGAAGAGGTGATTACGAATTTCCTGACCAATGCCATGAACCATGCGGCAGGAGAAAAAAAAAGATTACCATTCGTTTTCAAAAACATGACCATCTGGTACGCACGAGTGTGTTTAATACCGGTGACCCGATTCCCGAAGAGGATCTTGACAAGATCTGGGTGAAATTCTATAAAGTAGACAAAGCAAGAACACGTGAATATGGTGGAAGCGGAATCGGATTGTCCATTGTCAAGGCAATCATGGATTCTTTTCATCAGAAATGCGGTGCAGTCAATCACCCGGACGGTGTGGAGTTTTGGATGGAATTGGAGACCAATAATTAATGCAAAGAAAAGATTGTCTTATTTTTCAGAATATGATACCATAAAACATAGATTATAGGGCAAAAGTGACAAGAGGGTAAAAGAGTATGAAAAAGAAAATAAGTCTGCCTGTGATGGCAGTGTCAGCAATACTCCTGTTGGGAGGCTGTGGAACCCAGATGTATGATTTGTCAGAGGACGAAGAAAATCTGGTCGTGCAGTATTCGGCGCATATCCTTGCAAAGTATAATATTGAGCAGAAAGACGGAATGACAGCCGCTTCATCCGAAGAGACACAGGAAACACAAAAACAGGACAGCCAGATGCCGGAGAGCCAGAATACCCAGAGTGCGGACAACAACATGGCGTCAGATGCCACGGGAGAAACCCAGACACAGGAGATGGAGACGATGCCGATCGCCGAGGCAATCGGACATGCATCGGGTCTGACCGTTTCTTACAAAGGATGCAGGGTTCAGAATATCTATCAAGAGGGAGACTATTTTGCAGTAACTCCTGAGGATGGAAACAAACTTGTTGTGATGAAGTTTGAAATTAAAAATAAGGGGAAGAAAAAGGTCAGGCTGGATACAGAAAAACTCGGTATTACATTTTATGCATGTTTTGACGGAAAAAACAGGATAAAGGAGACTGCTTCGCTCGGAACCAGAAGTCTTTCCTCTTATGGGGAAACCATCAGGGGCGGAAAGAAGAAAACATCGGTTTTACTGTTTCAGATTCCGAAAGACCAGGCTGATAAAATTTCGGGTGAGACACTGTATGCAGAAATAAAAGATACAATTTATTCTCTGAAATACAAATAAATGCCCCCAAATTTTACAAAATATGATATAATAAACATAAGGGATTACCAATACAGAAAAGTGCGGGAGGACGTATATGGATACAAATATTCTGTTAGAGTCAGGGACGAACGAATTAGAAATTTTAGAGTTTACATTAGGAGATAATCATTACGGAATCAACGTGGCAAAGATCAGGGAGATTTTGTCATACCAGAAGGTTACTCCTGTACCGAATACACATCCGAGCGTAGAAGGCATTTTTATGCCGCGCGAGGTGATGATTACGGTCATCAATCTGAAAAAGTGTCTTGGCATGGAGGATGATGGACAGGAAGGTCTGTTTATTATCACGAATTTTAATAAACTTGATGTGGCATTTCATGTGGATCAGGTGGTAGGAATTCACCGTGTATCATGGAATGAGATCATCAAACCGGATTCTACGATTAATGGAGAAGACGGAAGTGTTGCAACTGGTGTGATCAAGATGGACGGAAAACTGGTTGTTATTCTTGACTTTGAGGCAATTGTATCATCCATCAGTCCGGAAACTGGTCTCAGGGTCAATGATATTGAACAGATTGGGGAGAGAAGCCGGAGCGAGGATCCAATTCTGATTGCAGAGGATTCTCCGTTGCTGAGCAGTCTGATTACGGACTGCCTGAAAAAAAGCAGGATACGAAAAACTGATTGTTACATGTAATGGACAGGAAGCATGGGACAAGATTCAGGAATTTGAAAAGGCGGGGACATTGGACGAGAACGTTCATTGTGTCATTACCGATATTGAAATGCCCCAGATGGACGGACATCGTCTTACGAAGCTGATCAAATCAGATGACAAACTGAAACATCTTCCGGTTATCATTTTCTCCTCTCTTGTAAATGAGGAAATGAGAAGAAAAGGGGAGTCGCTTGGTGCAGATGCACAGCTGACCAAACCTGAAATCGGAAGTCTTGTAGATGCCATTGATGAATTACTTGCAAAGAGAAACAAATAAATTCCGGCAAAACAGTAAGGGGTGTGATGGCTTCATCACATCCCTTTGCAGGTTTATGGAATAAACAGATGGAATGGAGAAAAACACATGGGAGACCACTCATCGGAAAATTATCTGGATCAATTATTAAATTCCATGCATGGAGAAGAAACGGAACATCCGAAGGAACAGCAGGCAGCAAAACAGGTTCTGAGAGATGATTTTGAAAAGCAATTGTTTGGAGAAGAAGAAACGAAGGAAAAGGCAAAAGCGAAAAATGAAGAAGATTTTTTGAGGGAGTTTGAGGAAGAACTGCTCAAGGAAGATATTCCGGAGTATACCGAGAGCCTGAATCAAAAAAACAGGAAGAAAAAGCCACACAGATTGACGCTTCCCTGGATGATCTGCTCGATAATATTCCACAGGATGATTTTTCGACAGGGGATGCAGCAAAGGAAGAAGAAACCGGTTTTCAGGGGAAAAGTCCGTTGGAAACTGCAATACCACCCGATGAGGATGATTTCGAGGTGAATACACTTGATGATGCAGTCGGAACGTTTGACAGCAATCTGCCAAAAGAAGAGGATGGAGAACTGGATCTGTCAGGGCTTTCGGATTCGGATCTTATGGATATGCTTTCCGGAGATCAGGATTTATCGGATCTGGGGGATATGCTTTCTTCTGATCAAGATGGAAAACCTTTGGAAGAAACTGATTCCATCGGTGATTTTGCAAGATCGGAAATGAATCCGCAGGAAGAAGTGGCAGATAAGATTCCAGAACTTACAGAGCAGGAAGACATACCGGCACAGGCAGAAGAAACCGCTTCCAATGGGAAAAATAAAAAAAGAAAAAGAATAAGAAAGAGAAAAAAGAGAAAGAAGGCGGCTTCTGGCAGAAACTTTCCCGGATTATTTTCGGAGAGGATGATGAGGAAGAAAAGCAGGCGGTTGACATCGGAAATACACAGGGAGCGGATGTCAGTGAACTTTCGGAGGAAAACCAGCAGATCTTAAAGGAACTTGAAGGTACAGGCGGTGATGCCGGAAGGGAACCGGAAAAGAAAAAGGAAAAACCGAAAAAGAGAAAAAACCGAAGAAAGAAAAGAAGCCCAAACAGCCAAAACCGCCGAAACCGAAAAAGGAGAAAAAACCTAAGGAAGTGGATAACACACCGCCGCTGCCAAAGGACCGGTGATTGCGATTGTTCTTATGGCAGTGTCATTGTTTGCATTTGTCATGATTGTGACAAATCTTTTGGGGTATCAGGCAAACTTAAGTCAGGCAAAGGAAAAATATGAGCAGGGTTCTTATGTGGAGGCATACCGTAAGCTGCAGGGGCTTTCGATCAAGGAGCGCGATGAAAAGCTTTATCATCAGCTGGCAACTCTTGCTGCTGTCTCGGAAAAGTATCAGGCATATCTCGTATTTGATAATTACGGTTCAAAATTGATGCACTTGATGCACTGGTATGTGCATATGGGCGTTATGACCTGAACCAGAAAAATGCCAAAGAGTATGGCTGTGAAGATCAGCTTGAGAAGATCGGAGGAAAGATTATCAAAGCACTGCTGAAAGATTATGATATGACAGGGGATGAGGCACTGGATATCTACCAGACCAGAAAGCGGGATGATTATACGGTAAAATTGCATCAGAAGCTGAAAGAACTTGGGCTGGGATAAAAAATAGCAGAAAGTAAGGCAGGAGACTGTTAATTTAGGAGTAAGACCTATATGATTGCAATAATAGACTACAACGCTGGAAATTTAAAAAGCGTGGAAAAAGCATTGCATTTTCTCGGAGAAGACTGTGTGATCACACGTAATTTTCACGAGATTGAGACCGCAGACAAAGTGATTCTTCCGGGAGTCGGTGCATTTGGCGATGCGATGGAACAATTGAAAAAATACGAGCTGGACAAGGTGATTCATCAGGTGACAGCGGAAAATAAGCCATTTCTTGGCATCTGTCTGGGACTGCAGCTTCTCTTTGAGGGAAGCGATGAGAGTCAGGGTGTAGAGGGACTCCATGTGCTGGACGGACAGATTCTGCGGATTCCGGATCAGTCGGGACTTAAGATTCCGCACATCGGGTGGAATTCTCTGCATTTACAGAATGACGGAAGACTTTTTGCTGGGCTGGAGGAAAATCCGTATGTATATTTTGTACATTCCTATTATCTGAAAGCAGCGGATGAACAGATAGTGAAAGCAACCACACAGTACAGTACGACAATTCATGCATCGGTAGAATCCGGAAATACATTTGCATGTCAGTTCCATCCGGAAAAGAGCGGTACGGTTGGACTTTCGATTTTGAAAAATTTTGCAAAGCTGCAGGGAGGAAATGCATAGTGTTTACGAAGAGAATTATTCCTTGTCTGGATGTGAATGACGGACGTGTGGTAAAAGGCATTAACTTTGTGAATTTAAGAGATGCCGGAGATCCGGTAGAGGTCGCAGCAGCTTACGACAAGGCGGGCGCAGATGAAGTAGTCTTTCTGGATATTACCGCATCTTCCGATCACCGTGCAACGGTGGTAGACATGGTGCGTAAGGTTGCAGAGAAGGTGTTTATTCCATTTACGGTAGGTGGTGGAATCCGGACCGTTGACGATTTTAAGGCATTGCTTCGGGAAGGTGCCGACAAGATTTCCATTAATTCTTCCGCAATCAATACACCGGAGCTGATTGGAAATGCAGCGGACAAGTTTGGCAGCCAGTGTGTGGTAGTCGCCATTGATGCCAGACGAAGAGAGGATGGAAGCGGCTGGAATGTTTACAAAAACGGCGGTCGTATTGATACCGGGCTTGACGCTGTAGAATGGGCAATGAAAGCTAACAGACTTGGTGCGGGAGAAATTCTTCTGACCAGCATGGACTGCGACGGCACAAAGGCAGGGTATGATATTGAACTGACCAGACAGATTGCAGACAATGTTTCCATTCCAGTGATTGCATCCGGTGGTGCGGGCATAAAAGAACATTTTTATGAGGCCTGACAGAGGGACATGCAGATGCAGCACTGGCAGCGTCCCTGTTTCACTATAAGGAGCTGGAGATCATGGATCTGAAAAACTATCTGGCAGACCGCGGTGTCTCCGTGCGTAGATAGGAGTGAATGAAATTATGGCAATGATAACAAACGACTGGCTTCCGGCAGTCCGTGAGGAATTCGCCAAACCATATTACCGGCAGCTGTATCAGTTTGTGAAAGAAGAGTATAGCCGCACGGTTGTGTATCCGCCGGCAGAGGATATTTTTAATGCACTGCATTTTACACCGCTTAGTGAGGTAAAAGTACTGATTCTGGGACAGGACCGTATCACAATGAACATCAGGCACATGGTCTTTCGTTTTCTGTCCTTCCGGATCAGAAAGAAATTCCGCCATCTCTGCAGAATATTTATAAAGAACTGCAGGATGATCTGGGGTGTAAAATTCCAAACAACGGCTATCTGAAAAAATGGGCAGATCAGGGTGTACTGCTTTTCAACACCGTGCTCACCGTGCGCGCACATCAGGCAAATTCCCATCAGGGAAGAGGCTGGGAGCAGTTCACCGATGCAATCATTCAGGCAGTGAATGCGCAGGATCGTCCGATTGTGTATATGTTGTGGGGACGTCCGGCGCAGAGCAAAATACCGATGCTTACAAATCCAAAGCACCTGATCTTAAAGGCACCGCATCCAAGTCCGCTTTCCGCGTATCGCGGGTTCTTTGGATGCAGACATTTCAGTCAGGCAAATCAGTTTCTAAAAGAACATGGAATCGAGCCGATTGACTGGCAGATAGAAGACATTTAAGAAATTTCTTGATAAAAGAGGAGTGCCCCATTGTCCAATGGACAATGGGGCGAATTATGAAAAAATAACAAGTTAGTAACTTTGCTTTCTTTTATGTTCTTATAATAGCATCTGATTGTGAATAAAATATGAACAAAACGAAAAGAAATTGTTATCTTTTCGTAATTATAACAAAAATACGGAAAAATACCACAAAAAGTATTGTAAAAACAGTGAAAAAGCGATAGGATAAAAGAAAGAATTTTGTGAAAGAGGTGATACTATGAGAGGAATTTCGATGTATGATTCATCGTCAGTAAGTACTTTATTTTCCAGTCTGGGTTCTTCGAAAAGCACAGGAAGTGGCCTGTTTGGAATCAATTTAAGTGAGTATGCAAGTATTCGCAGTGGTTCTTATGGCAAATTAATGCGCTCTTATTTTTCAATGGATTCCACGAAGGGCACCTCGAAGTCGGATGACAGCACCAAAAATACGATCGAGGATCTGGCCACGACCACATCAACGTCAAAAAAGACAGTACCAAGACGCTGGCTGCGATTGAGTCCGATGCCAAGGAACTGACAGACTCTGCCAAGGCATTGTATACCCGCAGTAACAACAAGGTGTTTACAAAGGATTCCGGGGGCAGCTACGATACGGACAAGATCTACAAAGCAGTAAAGCGTTTTGCGGATGATTACAACTCCATGCTGGATACAGCCGGCAAGTCATCGACGAACCGCATTTCCCGGTCGGTAAGTTCTATGAAAAATGAGACTTCTTACAATGAGAAACCCTTAAAGGAAATAGGAATTACGGTCGATGAAAAGACCGGCAGGCTGTCGGTGGATGAGACAACGTTTAAGGGTGCAGACACAGAAAAAGTAAAGAGCCTGTTCAATGGAACCGGTTCCTATGCATACAGTGTGGCAACAAAGGCAGCCATGACAGAGTCCTATGCAAAGTCAGAAGCCGCAAAATCCAATACATATACGAAGAATGGCACGTATAATTACAATTATAACAGCGGAAATATTTTTACAGATATGTTTTAAAATAGTTGAAAATGAGTTTTCGAAATGCAGGAAACCCTCTTTGCTGGACAGACCAGCAGAGAGGGTTTCCTGTTTTTACCAAACAGACAGAGGGTAACAGATTAATCATCTGCCTCCTCATCTGCAGTTGTATTGTATACCTGACGTTTTCTTGCCATAACATCACTTTCGAGATATTCGTCATAAGTAGAAACCTTGTCTACCATGCTTCCATCCGGAAGAAACTCGATGATGCGGTTCGCAGTTGTCTGTACGACCTGATGGTCACGGCAGGCAAACAGGATGACACCAGGAATTTGATCATACCATTATTCAATGCGGTGATGGATTCCATATCCAGGTGGTCTGTCGGCTCATCAAAGATTAAAACGTTGCTTCCCATGATCATCATGCGGGAGAGAAGGACACGGACTTTTTCTCCACCGGAGAGGACACGCATCTTTTTACACCATCTTCACCGGCAAAAAGCATACGGCCGAGGAAACCGCGGACATAAGTTGCGTCTTTGATCTCGGAGTATTGGGTCAGCCAGTCAACGATCAGCTCATCGGAATCAAAGATGGCGGTATTATCCTTCGGGAAATAAGACTGGCTTGTTGTAACTCCCCATTTGTAAGATCCTTCATCCGGTTCCATTTCCCCGGCGAGAATTTTAAACAATGTTGTCTTTGCAAGCTCATTTCCACCGACAAAGGCGATTTTGTCATCGTGTCCGACAATAAAGGAAATGTTGTCAAGAACTTTTACACCGTCAATGGTTTTACTGATTCCGTCTACGGTCAGAACTTCATTTCCGATTTCACGGTTCGGACGGAAATCGATATACGGGTATTTACGGCTGGACGGACGCATTTCGTCGAGCTGAATCTTTTCCAGGGCACGCTTTCTGGAAGTCGCCTGCTTGGATTTGGAAGCATTCGCGGAGAAACGGGAGATGAATTCCTGCAGCTCCTTGATCTTCTCCTCTTTCTTTTTGTTGGCTTCCTTCATCTGTTTGATAAGAAGCTGGCTGGACTCAAACCAGAAATCATAGTTGCCGGCGTAGAGCTGGATCTTTGCCGTAGTCGATATCTGCAATGTTTGTGCAGACTTTGTTTAAGAAGTAGCGGTCGTGGGAAACAACGATGACCGTGTTCTCAAAGTTGATTAAGAATTCTTCTAACCAGCTGATCGCATCGAGATCCAGATGGTTGGTCGGCTCATCCAAAAGAAGAATGTCCGGGTTGCCGAACAGCGCCTGCGCAAGAAGTACTTTGACTTTTGCGGCACCCGGCAGGTCTGCCATCTGTGTGTAGTGATCCTCCGTCTGGATGCCAAGACCGTTTAACATGGTGGCTGCATCGGACTCGGCATTCCAGCCGTCCATATCTGCGAACTCGGCTTCAAGCTCACTGGCGCGGATACCGTCCTCGTCCGTGAAATCCTCTTTCATGTAGATCGCGTCTTTTTCCTTCATGATATCGTAGAGACGCTTGTTGCCCATGATAACGGTATCGAGTACGGTATACTCATCATACTTGAAGTATCCTGCTGCAGGAAAGACAGACGCTGTCCCGGTGTGATGACAATGTCACCGCTGGTTGGCTCTAACTGCCCGGATAAAATTTTTAAAAAGGTAGATTTTCCGGCACCGTTTGCACCGATCAAACCGTAACAGTTCCCCTCGGTAAACTTTACGTTTACATCTTCGAAAAGGGCTTTTTGCCTAATCTTAAAGTAATGTTATTTGCACTAATCATACGAAAACCTCATTGCTTTACTTAATATGTCTATGATAAAATCACAAATTCTATTATAAACATGACATGGGATATATTTCAAGAAGAAAAACGCTTTCTTGTTGGAAATGTATAGAAATAATGATATAATGGAGAAAAAATTGAACGAAATTGGGGCAAAGCTATGGATTATAGGGAATTTATACAGTTGGATCTGCCTGTCGCAGTTGCAATTGTCAGTTGTGGGGCAGACTGGAGAGTGGAAGAGGCAAACGCAGAGTTTACGGATGTACTTGGATACACGGAAAAGGAACTGCGGGAAACCAGACCACAAAAATGGTATATGACGAAGATTATGCAAATCTGGTCAGTGTATTGGAAAATGTTGTCCGGACACATGACAACGGAAAAATGCAGCTTCGTATCGTACGCCCCGATGGGAAAACCCGGTGGGTGGAGATGCGGTGCAGTGTTCTGGCACATTACGATGTAAAACCATATGTGGTTTTATTTTTATGGGATATTGATGAGGAAAAAAGACGGGAAGAACATCAGAAACTGTTGAACCAGAAATATGAGCTGATGGAACAGCTGTCTTTGGAATATCCGTTTGATCTGGATGTGGAAAACTGGACGATGCTGCGCTCGTACCGGCTGATGGAACTGAGGGGACAATACGATTATTCCGAACAATATTTTCCGGTGGATGAAGAAGTTCTGACACTCTGTCCACCGGATCAGGAGCTTTTTCTGAAGGCTATGAAAGAAGCTGCCACAGAGGAAAAAACCGGAAGTATGGATACAAGGTTTAATATCCATACGGAAAATGAGACACCGAAATATCTCTGGTTTAGAACTTATTACAAGAGCATTGCAGACCATAATGGACGGATCACCCGGATTATCGGAAGAAGTTTTAATATTGATGAAGATAAGAATCTTCAGGAAGAAGTGCGGAGAGATCCGCTGACAAAACTGCTCAACAAGCTGGAAATCCAAAGGGAGACCGATGCATTTCTGGAAGGAGCAGAAGACGGAACCCATGTATTGTTTCTGATTGATATTGATAATTTTAAAGGTGTCAATGATAATTTCGGGCATACATTCGGTGATACCGTAATCGTAGATGTTGCAAATATTATCAAATCTTTTTTCCGCAACAATGATCTGACCGGAAGGGTCGGTGGGGATGAATTCCTTGTGCTGATGAAGAACACAACACTCGAGAAGGCAAAGGAACGTGCCGGAAATCTTGGAGAAGCACTCTGCAAAGTTTATACGGGGGCTCCATTCACTACAGGATCTCGGCAAGTATTGGTCTGGCCGCCTGTAACGGTGGGGATGGAAATACATACAGTTCCCTGTTTGAAAAAAGCGGATCATGCCATGTACCGTACCAAGCAGGGGGCAAAAATGGATATGAGATTGCCGGTGCAAAAGATGTGGGAATGATCAGAAACGGAATCAAAAACATTGAGCGGCGGGAAAACATGGGCGCAGAAGACCGTGAATTCCTTGCATTTTCCATCAGTCTTATGGCGCACGCCAAAAATATAGATGGGTCGCTGAATATGCTTTTAAACAGGATTACGGAAAGATACCAGCTGGATCTTGTTATGGTATTTGAGGATAACACCGAAAATGACGGAATGGTCATGACCAATTATTTTGGAAATAATTTCTCTTTTTATGGGAAAAGTGCGTTTCCAAAGAAAAGTCCTTCACTAAAGGAACTACAGCCAGGGGAGTATATGATAGTTAAAAATTCGCGGAGCAATTTTGCAACGGGGATGGGAAATTATCTTAAGTCAACGGATACATACAACGAAAAAGCTCCGTTTTCTGCTGTGGTTGGAAAATTTGAATATGTTGGGGGCTGTACAGGGAAGTAATTTATGTGTCACTGGACGAAGAACGGCAGTGGCAGCCGGGAGAGTTGGAAATTTTTCAGGAACTGACCCGTATGATGGCTATTTTTGTGTCCCTGCGCTATCGGGTCGCGGAAAGCCGGGAACAGATCAGTTCCATCCAGAAAAAGATCCGCTGACAGGGCTGTACAATCAGGAGGCATTCCGTGAAGCGGTGGTTGAAATTCTGGCACATTCCAAGCCGGATGAAGTATATGCCATTGAGTATATGGATATCAATAATTTTGGATATATCAATGAAAATTATGGCTATAAAGTAGGGGACAGTGTCCTTAAAATGTTTGCACAGGATATCTTTATGCAGGAGTATTTCCGTGCAGGCTGCCGTTTGTATTCGGATTTTTTCTGCTTCTGATTGCAGATGAAAGTCAGGAAAAAATGATCGATCGTCTGCACAACAGAAATAAAAGATTTTCCAATATGCAGAATCACAGGTATCCAAACAGTGGAATGGGGATATCGGCAGGGGTATATATTCTGGAAGACAATAAAATGGACATCGAGTTTGCGATCGAAAATGCCAATCTTGCATGGAAAAATGCAAAAAATACCGGGAAGAGGGATATTACCCTGTATAATCCTTCCCTGCGTATCCAGCGTACCGAGGAGCAAAAAATAGTCGGGGAATTTTATGAGGCATTATACCGGGATGATTTCCAGATGTATCTGCAGCCAAAGTTTATTTTACGTGACCGGAGTGTTTATGGGGCAGAAGCACTGGCACGATGGAAACGTCCGGATGGAAAGATTCTTCCGCCGGGAATGTTTATTGATTCTCTCGAAAAAATAGGATATATCACAGAGCTTGATTTTTATATTTATGAGGAAGTGTTAAAAACTCTCGAAAAATGGGACAAGCAGCACCGGAGAAAAATTGTGATTTCAACCAATTTTTCCGGGCGTCATTTTGAGTCGGACGGAGAGGAATTTTTAAACCGTATCCAGCATGTGCTTTCCAAATACAGTGTCCGTCCGGAGTATATAGAAATTGAGGTGACAGAGGGCGTACTTGTAAAAAATGTAGCAGTCCTTGAAAAGTGTATGAACCGGCTGCACGAGATTGGATTCCGTGTGGCAATTGATGATTTCGGAACAGGATATTCTTCACTTTCCGTACTTGCAGATATGCCTGCAGACGTCATAAAAATTGACAAAAGTTTTATTAATAAAGGCATGACGGAACAAAAGAAAAATCTTCTTTACGAAATCGGCCGTATGGTAAAGATTCTACATAAAGATATTATTATAGAGGGGGTGGAAACGGAGGAACAGAAGCAGTTCCTCAAAGAAGGTGGATTCACCTGCGGACAGGGATATTTATGCAATTGTCCGGTTCCGATTGGCGACTTTGAAAAGATGTATTTGTAAAAAACAAGAAATGCTGTCGCTATCGCTTGATTTTTGGGTGCATTCATCCTATATTATTTAGTTAGAAGACATTCTGATTCAATGTTTTTTATGTTTGAACTTTAATTAAAAATAGGAGGACTAATTCATGAAACGTTCAATGAAAACCATGGATGGAAACCATGCAGCAGCACACGCTTCTTATGCGTTTACTGATGTTGCAGCAATCTATCCTATTACTCCTTCATCTGTTATGGCTGAGGCTACAGATGAGTGGGCAACCGCTGGTCGTAAGAACATTTTCGGACAGACCGTTCAGGTTACAGAAATGCAGTCTGAGGCTGGTGCAGCCGGTACTGTACACGGATCTCTGGCAGCAGGTGCTTTAACAACAACATATACAGCATCTCAGGGTCTGTTATTAATGATCCCGAACCTTTACAAAATCGCTGGTGAGCAGCTTCCGGGCGTTATCAATGTATCCGCTCGTTGTGTTGCTACACATGCACTGAACATCTTCGGTGATCACTCTGATGTATATGCTTGCCGTCAGACAGGTGTTGCAATGCTTTGCGAATCATCTGTACAGGAAGTTATGGACCTGACACCAGTTGCTCATCTGGCAGCAATCAAAGGTAAAGTTCCGTTCATCAATTTCTTCGATGGATTCCGTACATCTCACGAGATCCAGAAGATTGAAACATGGGATTATGAAGATCTGAAGGATATGGCAGATATGGATGCAGTTGATGCTTTCCGTAAGAATGCATTAAATCCAAATCATCCGGTAGAAATGGGATCTGCACAGAACCCCGACATCTTCTTCCAGTCAAGAGAAGCTTGCAACTCTACATACGACGAGCTGCCTGCAATTGTACAGGAATATATGGACAAGGTAAATGCCAAGATCGGCACAGACTACAAGCTGTTCAACTACTACGGAGCTGCTGATGCTGACCGTGTCATCATTGCTATGGGTTCTGTATGTGAGACCATCGATGAGACCATCGATTACTTAATGGCAAAGGGCGAGAAGGTCGGTGTTGTTAAGGTTCGTCTTTACAGACCATTCGTAAAGGAAGCTTTAATCGAGGCTATTCCGGATACTGTTAAGAGAATTGCAGTATTAGACAGAACAAAAGAGCCAGGTTCTCTTGGTGAGCCATTATACTTAGATGTAGTTGCTGCATTAAAGGGATCTAAGTTCGATCAGGTTACAATTACAAGCGGACGTTACGGATTAGGATCTAAGGATACTACTCCTGGACAGATCATCGCTGTATACAACAACACAGAGCCAAGATTTACAATCGGTATTACTGATGATGTTACAAATCTTTCTCTTGAAGTTAAGGAGAATCCTGTTACTACACCAGAAGGAACAACAAACTGTAAGTTCTGGGGTCTTGGTGCAGATGGTACAGTAGGTGCCAACAAGAACTCCATCAAGATCATCGGTGACAATACAGATATGTACGCTCAGGCATACTTTGATTATGACTCCAAGAAGTCCGGTGGTGTTACAATGTCCCACCTTCGTTTTGGACATTCTCCAATCCGTTCCACATACCTGATCTCTCAGGCAAACTTCGTAGCATGTCACTGTACAGCATACATCTACAAGTACAACATGGTTCAGGATCTGGTACCGGGCGGTACATTCCTGTTCAATACACAGTGGACAGTTGATGAACTGGATGAGAAGTTACCGGGTCAGGTAAAGAGATACATCGCAGAGAACAACATCAACTTCTACATCATCGACGGTGTAAAGATCGGTAAAGAGATCGGTCTTGAAACCGTATCAACACTGTACTTCAGTCAGCATTCTTCTCTCTGACAAAGCTGATTCCGGAAGAGGAAGTTATCAAGCTTATGAAGGACGCAGCTACAAGATCTTATGCTAAGAAGGGTGAAGCTATCGTTAAGATGAACCACGATGCTATCGATGCTGGTGCTACAGCATACGTTAAGGTAGATGTTCCAGAGAGCTGGAAGAACTGCACAGATGATGATTACTCTGTAGAAGTTAAGGGAGACAACAAGGAAGTTGTTGACTTCGTTAAGGATATTCAGCAGAAAGTCAACGGACAGCAGGGTAACACAATTCCTGTATCTGTTGTTAAGAAATACGAGACAGGCTGGACTCCATCCGGTACAGCAGCATACGAGAAGCGTGGTGTTGCAACAGACGTTCCTGTATGGGATGCTACCAAGTGTATCGAGTGTAACCAGTGTTCTTATGTATGTCCTCATGCAACAATCCGTCCAGTAGCTATGACAGAGGCTGAGGCAGCTAAGGCTCCGGAAGGAATGCAGATGAAGGATCTCAACCAGATGCCAGGTTACAAGTTCGCAATCGTTGTTTCCGCATTCGACTGTACAGGATGTGGTTCTTGTGTAAACGTATGTCCTGATAAGGTACAGGCTATCACAATGACCGGATTCGAGGCACATGAGGATGAGCAGAAGTACTTCGATTACGCAGTATCTCTTGAGGATAAGGAAGATGTTATCGAGAAATTCAAACTTAACTCTGTTAAGGGATCTCAGTTCCGTCAGCCATTACTTGAGTTCTCCAGAGCTTGTGGTGGATGTGGTGAGACACCTTACGCTAAGTTAATTACCCAGTTATTCGGTGACAGAATGTACATTGCAAATGCAACTGGATGTTCTTCTATCTGGGCAAACTCTTCACCTTCTACACCTTATACAACAAACAAGAAGGGTCATGGTTCTGCATGGTCTAACTCACTGTTCGAAGATGCAGCAGAGTTTGGTTATGGTATGTTACTTGCTCAGAGAGCAATCCGTGACAGATTAAAGAACGAGCTGGATGAGATCGCAGCTAACACAGATAAGGCTGATGTTAAGGATGCCATCAAGGAGTGGAATGATACATTTGCTTCCGGTATCGAGAACAGATAAGCTACAGAGAAGTTAGTAGCAGCATTAGAGGCTTGCGGATGCGATGCTTCCAAGAATGTATTAAAAGAGAAAGATTTCCTCGCTAAGAAGTCTCAGTGGATCTTCGGTGGTGATGGATGGGCATACGACATCGGATTCGGTGGTGTAGACCATGTATTAGCATCCGGTAAGGATATCAACGTAATGGTATTCGATACAGAGGTTTACTCCAACACAGGCGGACAGTCTTCCAAGTCTACACCTACAGGTGCAATCGCACAGTTCGCAGCTGGCGGTAAAGAGACCAAGAAGAAGGATCTTGCCGGTATCGCAATGAGCTATGGTTATGTATATGTAGCACACATCTCTATGGGTGCTGATATGAATCAGTGTGTTAAGGCTCTTGCAGAGGCAGAGGCATATCCGGGACCTCCCTGATCATTGCTTACGCTCCCTGTATCAACCACGGTATCAAGAAGGGCATGGACAAGGCTCAGACCGAGGAGAAGTTAGCTGTTGAGTCCGGATACTGGTTCAACTTCCGTTACAACCCAACACTTGCTGCAGAAGGCAAAGATGCATTCTCATTAGACAGCAAGGAGCCTACAGGCGATTATCAGGCATTCTTAAAGGGTGAGAACCGTTATGCATCTCTTGCTAAGTTCAACCCGGAGAGAGCTGCTGAGTTATTTGCAAAGGCTGAGAAGAACTCTAAGGATGAGTATGACCACTTAAAGAAGTTAGTAACTCTTTACGCTGGTAAATAATTGATCCGGAAACAGAGGAATACAGATAAACCGCAGGGACGAATGTCCCTGCGGTTTTTAATTTCAGGCATAAAAAATCTATGCCGTACATACTATCTTCAGAAACCATTTCTGCAAAAATGCATATGGTAAAAGGGGGAGGAAGAGGCATGTTGGAAAATAGTTATCCGATCCGTACGGATCTGGCACTCGAATCACAGGAGCGGCTGCAGGAAGACCAGGCAGATATGCGCGGCATCCGTGTTCTGGAAGAACGGCGGGAAAATGGAGTGATTGTCAGTACCGTGATGATCGAGACTGAGAATGCATCCGTTGCGATGGGAAGGCCAAAGGGGACGTACATTACGATCGAGGCGCCGGAGATGATCGAGGAAGATGCCGGATACCACAGGGATATTTCTTTGGAGCTGGCAAAGATCATGCGGAATCTTCTGCCGGGAAAAGAGATTGAAAAAAATTAAAAAGGGGCTGGAAGTCGCGGCACTGGTTGTCGGACTGGGCAACCGGGAAGTGACGCCCGATGCGCTGGGACCGAGAGTGGTGGATAATTTATTTATCACCCGCCACATCCTGAATGAATTCGGAAAGTACGCATTCCAGAGAGAAGATGTGGGAAAAGTCAGCGGAATCGTGCCGGGGGTTATGGCGCAGACCGGTATGGAATGTGTGGAGATCTTAAAGGGTGTGGTAAAAGAGACGAAACCGGATTTTCTGATCACGGTCGATGCGTTGGCGGCAAGAAGCATCCGGCGGCTGGGACGGACGATCCAGCTGACGGATACGGGAATCACGCCGGGAAGCGGAATTGGCAATCACCGCAATGCCATCAACCGCAAAAAGTGTGGGCGTTCCCGTGATTTCTCTCGGTGTGCCGACGGTCGTGGATGCGGCAACGATTGTCTCGGATGCCATGACGGAATTTATTTCCGCATTATCGCTTTCGGATCTGCAGAAGCTGGATGAGAGGGAGCGGCAGGAACTGGCAAGGGAACTGCTCTCGCCACAGCTGAATGGTCTTTTGTCACACCGAAAACATTGATGACTCGATCAAAAATTTAAGTTTTCTGATTTCGGAGGGACTCAATATTGCGCTTCTGGGAGATAAAGAGGAATAGGGACAAAGAAAAGGCATATAATTCTCTCAAGGTGGTGATAGGGTGAGGAGACGATTGCTTCTTTTTCTGGTGACGATAGATTTTGTGCTGGTCTGCGCTTTTGCGTATTGCTGGGGTGGCGGACTGGTGCAGTTTTTGGGGCAGAATCTGTCCCTGAAATTTTATAACGGAGTGCTTAATCTTTATGTGCCGGGGGTACTGGGGGCGCAGGAGGAAGGAATTCGAATATATACCGGGATGTGACGGCTTCCATGTATCCGGCAATTGCACAAAACGAGCAGCGGCTGTGGTATGAATCACAGGAGGAAAACCTGGCGTATTATGAGAATCAGGCAGCAGAGGAAAACGAACAGGCAAAGCAGATCATTGCGGAAAATGAAAAGGCGGTAACGGAACAGCCAGTGCAGCAGGAAAGTCAGAATGTGGACGAGACTCCGACACAAAAAGAGTCCAAAAAGCCGGAGAAAAAACAGAAACTTCCGGGAAAAAAGTTTCTGTCAACCGCAAAAACTGCAGGATTTTGATTATCTGAGACAGACCTTTTATCAGGTTGATAATACAACGACCATCGGGAAAAATCAGCTGGACGTGGATAAGCTGATGAAACCGGATCTAAGGATTGACCAGTCGGTGGACGGCCCGCAGATTTTAATTTATCATACCCATTCCCAGGAACGGTACGCCGATTCAAAAGATGAAAAAACGGGTGTTGTCGGAGTGGGAGATTATCTGACGGAATTGTTGGAAGAGGAAGGATTTCAAGTCATGCATCATAAAGGAGAATACGATGTGGGCGACCGGGATCATGCATATTCCAAGGCAGCCCCGTCGATTCAGAAAATCATAAATGATAATCCATCGATTCAGGTAGTGATCGATTTACATAGAGACGGCGTGGGAGAAAACACGCGTCTGGTGACAACCCAAACCGGAAAAAAGATGGCAAAGATCATGTTTTTTAACGGACTGAGCAGAACAACGGCTTCCGGGGATATTCCGTATTTAAAAATCCGTATATTTCCGATAATCTGGCGTTTTCGTTTCAGATGCAGCTTGCCGCTGCGGAATATTATCCGGATTTTACAAGGCGAATTTATCTAAAAGGGTACCGCTTTAATATGCATTTCTGCCCGAAGAGTATGCTGGTGGAAGTGGGCGCACAGACCAATACGTTTGAGGAAGCAAAAATGCGATGGAACCACTTGCAGATCTGTTTGCAAAAGTGTTGAAATAACGGTTGTAAATGTTACAATGTACTTATATTGAGGAGGGCATTTTTTATGGTTGATTATACAGAAGGTTCAGGCAGACAGTATCACACAGGCGTGGGACCGCAGGACATAGGTAAGTATGTGATCCTGCCGGGAGATCCCAAACGATGTGCAAAGATTGCGGAATTTTTAACGGATGCAAAACAAGTGGCAGATAACCGGGAATTTACGACTTACACCGGAACGTTAGATGGCGTCAGGGTGAGTGTGACTTCCACCGGAATCGGCGGATTCGGCTGCGATTGCCATCGAGGAGCTTTCCAAATGCGGTGCACACACGTTTTTGCGTGTAGGCACCTGCGGCGGAATGCAGGAAAATATACTTGGCGGAGATCTGGTGATTGCAGACGGAGCGATCCGGATGGAGGGGACAAGCCGCGAGTATGCACCGGTCGAATATCCGGCTGTCCCGGATTTTACAGTGACTACTGCACTGGTACAGGCAGCAAAAAAACGCGGGATACGTCATCATGTCGGCGTTGTACAGAGCAAGGATTCCTTTTTCGGACAGCATGAGCCGCAGATTATGCCGGTAAGTTATGAGCTCACGCAGAAATGGCAGGCATGGCTTAGGATGGGATGTCTGGCATCGGAGATGGAATCGGCGGCGCTTTTATTGCCGGAAGTTTTTGCATGTGCGTGTGGGCGCCTGCTTTCTTGTCCTTGCCAATCAGGAGCGGGAAAAAAGGGGGCTGCCGAACGTGCAGGTGCATGATACAACGCAGGCAATCTACAACTGTGGATGCCATCCGGTTGCTGATACAGGAGGATAAAGATGCAGACAGATTATAAAGAACTGATCCGGAGTGCGTTTCAGGCGAGAAAGCGGGCGTATACACCGTATTCCCGTTTTCAGGTGGGTGCGGCTCTTCTGGCCAAAAACGGAACTGTGTATCAGGGATGCAATATAGAAAATGCTTCCTATCCTGCAACAAACTGTGCCGAACGTACGGCATTTTACAAGGCGGTCAGTGAGGGTGTGCGGGAATTTCAGGCGATTGCAATCGTTGGTGGAAGTGTTTTGTACCCAAAAACGGCAGAGGAAAACCAATGTACGGATCTTTGCAGTCCGTGTGGAATCTGCAGACAGGTGATGCGGGAATTCTGTCCGGGAGATTTTGAGATTGTACTTGCAAGGTCCCAGGAGGACTATGAAGTACACACGCTGGAGGAACTGCTGCCTCTTAGTTTTGGATGGAAAATCTTAAGAAACAGGGAGGGGAGTAAATCATGGACAGACGATTGAAACGTGTTTTTGTAATAGTACTCGATTCGATGGGAATGGGAGCGATGGCAGATGCCGCACGCTTCGGAGATGAAGGTGCCGATACATTGGGGCATATTTCACAGACCGTGGAACATTTTTATATTCCAAATCTGGCATCTTTAGGGCTGGCAAACCTGAAATCCTTAAAACAGGTACAGCCGCAGGAACATCCACTTGGATATTATGCGGCACTGAATGAAAAAAGCAACGGAAAAGACACCATGACCGGACACTGGGAGATGATGGGGATTGAAACAAAAAAAGCCTTTCATCACCTTTTTTACGGAACATGGATTTCCGCCGGAGCTGATCGCAGAACTGGAAAAAAGATGCGGCAGAAAAATTATAGGAAACCGGGCGGAAAGCGGAACAAAGATTTTAGAGGAACTCGGCGAGCAGGAAATCAGGGAAGGAAAGCTGATCGTGTACACATCGGCAGATTCGGTTCTGCAGATCTGCGGGAACGAGGAGACGATGGGATTAGAGACCCTGTATCATTACTGTGAGATTGCCAGGGAACTGACGATGCGTGATGCGTGGAGGGTGGGACGCGTGATCGCCCGCCCGTATGTGGGAAAGAAAAAAGGCGAGTTTGTCAGAACCAGCAACCGCAGGGATTATGCGTTGAAACCGACCGGGCAACAGCATTAAATGCGCTTCAGGAAGCCGGATATGACGTGCTGGCAGTCGGAAAGATCCATGATATTTTTGACGGATACGGAATTACAAAAAGTCTGCATTCGACCAGCAGTGTCCATGGGATGGACCAGACCATTGCGCTGGCCAATCCGATTTCTGCGGTTTGTGCTTTACCAATCTGGTCGATTTTGATGCCCTGGGGGACACCGGAGAAATCCGATCGGATACGGAGAGGAAATCGAGCGGTTTGACAAAAAGCTCGGAGAACTTATGCCACTGCTTAAAAAAGAGGATCTGCTGATGATCACGGCGGACATGGAAACGATCCAACGTATAAGGGCACGGATCACACAAGAGAGCAGGTGCCGCTGCTTTTGTATTCGCCATCCGATCAGGGAAGCGGGCGGCTCCCGACACAGGATACATTTGCGGTGATCGGGGCGACCATTGCGGATAATTTTGGAGTGCAGATGCCGGCAAATACGATCGGCACATCACTTCTTCCGTTGTTATAGTTTGCAGAAGAGAGGGAAAAGCCAATGATGAATCGATTTATTGCACACAATATGCCAAAAATAGAGCTGCACTGTCATCTGGACGGTTCGGTGAGCCTGCCCCTGATCCAGAAACTGATGCAGCAGGAGGGGAAAGAGCCGCTGGGGCTGGAAGAACTGCGGGAAAAACTGGTGGCACCGATGGACTGCAGTTCACTGGCAGAGTATCTGGAGAAGTTTGAACTGCCGCTTGGCTGCCTGCAGACGAAGGAGGGACTTTCGGCAGCAGCACAGGATCTGGCACTTTCTGCAGCAAAAGAACAGGTCAGTATCTGGAAGTGCGTTTTGCACCTGCATTTTCCATGGAGCAGGGGCTTTCGGTCCGGGAAATCTTAGAGAGCGTCCGGGATGGCCTGAAAAAAGCAGAAGAAAAAGCGGACATCCTGACCGGGATGATTGTCTGCACCATGCGCAATCTGGAAACCGAAAAAAAATATTGCCATGTTAAAAGAAGCGCGGGAATTTCTCGGAAACGGTGTTGTTGCCTGTGATCTGGCAGGGGATGAAAAGGCGTACCCGACCGCAGCGTTTGCGGACGTATTTGCCACTGCAAAAAAATATGGCATGCCATATACCATCCATGCAGGAGAATGTGGAAGCAGGGAAGAAATCCGTACGGCCATTGAACTAGGAACATCGCGGATCGGTCACGGAATTGCCATGAGCGGGGACGAGGAATTAAAGAAGGAAGTTGCAGAGAAAAAGATCGGAGTGGAACTGTGTCCGACGAGTAATCTGCAGACAAAGGCGGTCACGGATTTTACAGACTATCCGTTCCGGGAATTTTACGATGCCGGAATTTTGCTTTCCATCAATACGGACAACCGTACCGTCAGCGATACCAGCTGTACGGATGAATATATGCGTCTGGCAGAAGCCGGGATGTTTCAAGAGCCGATGTGTGAGAAAATTTATATGGCTTCGCTGCATTCGGCATTTGCGGACGATGATACCAAACAGGTATTATGGAAAAAGTGGATGTCAATGTTTGATTTATAGACCTGTTTTCGGTATAATGTAACATTGCGTAGGTTCTATCAGCATCTGATGGACCGTACTTATCAAACGATAAATTATAGTAGAAAGAAAAAGAGGAATAAGATGTCAATCGATCAGAGCAAAATTCGTAATTTTTGTATTATTGCCCATATTGACCATGGGAAATCTACTCTGGCAGATCGAATCATAGAAAAAACAGGAACGCTGACCAGCCGTGAGATGCAGGCACAGGTTCTCGATAATATGGATCTGGAGCGTGAGAGGGGAATCACGATCAAATCCCAGGCAGTGCGCATCATTTATCATGCAAAAGATGGTGAAGAATATATTTTTAATTTAATTGATACACCGGGTCATGTGGATTTTAATTATGAAGTATCCCGGAGTCTTGCAGCGTGTGATGGTGCCATCCTGGTTGTGGATGCCGCACAGGGGTGGAAGCCCAGACACTTGCAAATGTCTATCTGGCACTGGATCATGATCTGGATGTGCTTCCGGTCATCAATAAGATTGATCTGCCGAGTGCACGCCCGGAAGAGGTCGCACAGGAAATCGAGGATGTGATCGGTATCGAGGCGATGGATGCTCCGCGTATTTCTGCAAAGACCGGACTGAATATTGAGGAAGTGCTTGAACAGATCGTGACAAAGATTCCGGCACCTGCCGGAGATCCGAAGGCACCGCTTAAGGCGTTGATCTTCGATGCGCTGTATGATTCCTATAAGGGGGTAATTGTTTTCTGCCGGATCAAGGAAGGTACCGTCAAAGTGGGAACCAAAATCAAAATGATGGCCACAGGAGCCGAGGATCTGGTGACAGAAGTGGGATATTTCGGTGCCGGGCAGTTTATTCCGTGTGACGAGCTTTCCGCAGGTATGGTTGGATATATCGCGGCGAGCATTAAAAATGTGCGCGATACACGTGTCGGAGACACTGTGACAGAGCTCGACCGCCCGTGTGCAGAACCGCTTCCGGGATATAAAAAGGTCAATCCGATGGTGTACTGCGGATTATATCCGGCAGACTCTGCCAAGTATCCGGATCTGCGGGATGCGCTTGAAAAACTGCAGGTCAATGATGCATCGTTACAGTATGAACCGGAGACGTCCCTTGCCCTGGGATTTGGATTCCGCTGCGGCTTCCTTGGATTACTGCATCTTGAGATTATTCAGGAGCGTTTAGAGCGTGAGTTTAATCTGGATCTTGTGACAACGGCACCCGGTGTTATTTATAAGGTGCACAAGACCAACGGAGAAGTGTTTGACCTGACCAATCCGTCCAATCTGCCGGATCCCTTCGGAGATTGAATATATGGAGGAACCGTTTGTATCGGCAGAGATCATGGTAACCAGCGAGTATGTCGGGGCAATTATGAAGCTTTGTCAGGAACGCCGCGGTATTTATATCAGCATGGATTATATTGAAGCAACCCGTGCCGTGATCAAATATGATATGCCACTGAATGAGATTATTTATGATTTCTTCGATGCATTGAAATCGCGCTCCCGCGGATATGCCTCTTTTTGATTATGAAATGAAAGGATATGTCCGTTCCGACCTTGTCAAACTGGATATTCTTATTAATAAGGAGATGGTGGACGCCTTATCCTTTATTGTATTCAAAGACAGTGCATATGACAGAGGCCGTAAAATGTGTGAGCGTCTGAAAGAAGAGATTCCGAGACATCTGTTTGAAATCCCGATTCAGGCAGCCGTAAACGGAAAAGTCATCGCTCGTGAAACGGTTAAGGCCATGCGCAAGGATGTCCTGGCAAAATGTTACGGCGGTGATATTTCCCGTAAGAAAAAGCTTCTGGAGAAACAGAAGGAAGGAAAGAAGAGAATGCGTCAGGTCGGCAGCGTAGAAGTGCCGCAGGAGGCATTCATGAGTGTATTGAAACTGGATGAAGACTGATTCTATGAATGAAAAGAAACTGGAATTATATATTCATATCCCTTTTTGCGTGAAAAAGTGTGATTACTGTGATTTCCTGTCCTTTCCGGCAGACAGCAATACACAGATCAGATATGTGCATGCCCTGCTGCAGGAAATCCGTTATTACGGAAATCTGCTTGGGGATTATCATGTCCCGACAATTTATATCGGAGGGGAACGCCGAGCTGGCTGGAGGAAAATCTGATTTACACCGTGCTGCAGCAGGTTGCTTCGAGTTTTCATGTGGAGGCGGATGCGGAGATCAGCATCGAGTGCAATCCGGGAACGGTGACGGCAAAGAAACTGAATGTCTATCAGAGTGCAGGGATCAACCGCCTCTCGATCGGACTGCAGTCAACAAACAATGAGGAGCTGAAAGCACTTGGAAGAATTCACACGTGTGATCAGTTTTTAAAAAACGTATGAGCTGGCGAGAAATGCAGGGTTTGAAAATATCAATATTGATCTGATGAGCGGTCTGCCTTACCAGACGCTGGACAAATTTTTGGAATCCCTGCAGACGGTGATCCGCCTGAAACCGGAACATATTTCGGCATATTCCCTGATCATAGAAAAGGGGACACCGTTTTATGAACGGTATAAGTTTGACGCAGTGAAGCAGGAAGCCGGACTTCATACGGAGATTCTTCCGGACGAGGATGAGGTATACCGCATTTATAAGGCCACGCAGGATGTACTGAAACAGGCAGGATACCGGCAGTATGAAATCTCCAATTTTGCCCAGCCGGGGTATGCCTGCAGACATAACATCGGCTACTGGACCAGAGAAAATTATCTGGGGCTGGGGTTGGGGGCATCTTCCCTGGTGGAAATGTCCGGTATACCAACACCCGGCAGCTGTATGCGTATGGAGAATTTTGTGACCACCTGCAGGAAAAGTCTCCGGCAGAGTTTTTTAAAAAGACGGGGAGCATGCCGTACCAGAGGATCTCTGGATTGGCAGCTGTGTACAGGAACAGGCACAGATTCTGACAAGAAAAGAGCAGATGGAAGAATTTATGTTTCTGGGGCTGCGGATGAATGAGGGAGTAACCAGAGCAGCGTTTGAGCAAAGCTTTGGGGTACCGATTGAGGCCGTGTATCTGGAAACACTTCGCAAGCTGAAAGAACAGGGACTTTTGCAGATGGTTGCTGGCAGGATTGCACTGACCGACAAGGGGATGGATCTGGCCAACTACGTGATGGCGAAGTTTCTTTTATAAAATATAATTATAAAATAAAAATAAAATAGCATCAGGGTGTTGACAAAAAACACCTTGGTGCTATTTTAATAACAGAACGATATTAGCACTCTAAGTAAATGAGTGCTAACAAACCAAAAACAACCGGTGAAGGTTCAGGAACAGGAGACGGGAAAATGGCAGACGAGAATATGGAATTGGATGAAAGAAAAGTAAAAATTCTGGATGCAGTTATCCGTAATTATCTTGCAACCGGTGAACCTGTGGGATCACGAACCATTTCAAAATATACGGATTTGAATTTAAGTTCTGCAACCATCCGCAATGAGATGGCAGATCTTGAAGAACTTGGTTATATCGTGCAGCCACATACATCAGCAGGAAGAATTCCTTCAGACAAAGGCTATCGGTTTTATGTGGATCATCTGATGCAGGAAAAAGACCGGGAAGTCAAAGAAATGAAGGACTTCGTAATAGAAAAAACCCAGAAGATGGATGAGGTATTAAAAAGGTTGCAAAGATGCTTGCAAACAACACCAATTATGCGACAATTGTTTCCGCACCGACTTACAGTGGAAACAAAGTAAAGTTTATGCAGCTGTCCAATGTAGATGAGAAACATATATTGGCAGTTATCGTAATGAACAGCAACATGGTAAAGAATCAGATGATCGACGTGGAAGAACCGCTCGACAACGAAACTTTACTGAAATTGAACATTCTGCTGAATACAGCATTGAATGGGCTGTCACTGCAGGAAATCAATCTGGGAACGATTTCCAAACTGAAAGAGCAGGCAGGCGTGCACAGTGAGATTGTTTCCCATGTGCTGGATGCACTGGGACAGACACTGAGTGAAAACGAGGATCTGCAGATCTACACAAGCGGTGCAACCAATATTTTGAAATATCCGGAACTTTCTGATTCAGAGAGTGCGGCAGGTCTTCTTTCCACATTTGAGGAAAAAAGATGAGCTGGTAAATCTGGTAACGGAATCCCTTTCTGAGGGGGAGAGCAAAGGAAATGAAATACAGGTTTATATCGGAAATGAAGCTCCGGTACAGACCATGAAAGATTGCAGTGTCGTTACCGCAACTTATGATCTGGGGGAGGGCGTCAAAGGAACGATCGGAATTGTTGGTCCGAAACGGATGGATTACGAGAATGTTGTTGACAACCTCAAAAACTTAAAGTCCCAGTTAGACGGTATTTTTGATAAAGAAAAAGGGCAATCCTAGAAAGGTGGTAAACATGGCAGAGAACAAAAAAGTCATGGAAGAAGAGGCAGTAGATACAAAAGAAACCAAGGCCGAACAGACATGTGAAGAAACAAAGGACACAAAGGAGACGGCGGCAGAGGAAACAAAAGAAACTGCAGCCGAAGAAAAGGATACAAAGAAAGAAGAAAAATCCGAAAAAAGGGTGCCTTTGGAAAGAAAAAGAAAGATAAAAAAGACGAACAGATCGAAGATTTAAACGACCGTCTGAAACGTCAGATGGCAGAGTTTGATAATTTCCGTAAACGTACGGAAAAAGAAAAAAGCGCAGATGTTTGACATGGGAGCAAGAACAATCATTGAAAAGATTCTCCCGGTTATCGACAATTTCGAGCGTGGGCTTGCAGCTGTACCAGAGGAACAAAAAGGATGATGCTTTTGTTACCGGTATGGATAAAGTATATAAGCAGATGCTGACAGAATTAGATGCCATCGGGGTGAAACCGATTGAGGCACTGGGAAAGGAATTTGATCCGGATCTCCACAATGCAGTTATGCAGGTGGAAAGCGAAGAGTATGAACCGGGAACAGTTGCCCAGGAATTACAAAAGGTTACACCTACAAGGACAATGTGGTCCGCCACAGTATGGTCGCTGTAGTCAGCGAATAAAGGTATTTCCTATTTCGCATGGAGTAGTAAATCATAAATTAGCAAAACAATTTTATTTGATCATAATTTTAGCAGGAGGAAAAGAAAATGGGCAAGATCATTGGTATTGACTTAGGAACAACCAACAGCTGTGTAGCTGTTATGGAAGGTGGAAAACCTACCGTTATTGCAAACCAGGAAGGTGCAAGAACAACACCATCCGTTGTAGCATTTACAAAGACAGGAGAGCGTCTCATCGGTGAGCCGGCAAAGCGTCAGGCTGTTACAAACGCTGAGAAGACGATTTCTTCCATTAAGAGACATATGGGTACAGACTATAAGGTAGCGATTGATGACAAACAGTACAGTCCACAGCAGATTTCCGCTATGGTACTTCAGAAATTAAAGGCTGATGCAGAAGGATACCTTGGAGAAAAGGTTACAGAAGCTGTTATTACAGTTCCTGCATATTTCAACGATGCACAGCGTCAGGCAACAAAGGATGCCGGAAAGATTGCAGGTCTGGATGTAAAGCGTATCATCAACGAGCCTACAGCAGCAGCTCTTTCTTATGGTCTTGATAACGAGAATGAGCAGAAGATCATGGTATATGATTTAGGTGGTGGGACGTTTGATGTATCCATTATTGAAAGCGGTGATGGTGTCATTGAAGTTTTATCTACCAACGGTGATACACATCTTGGTGGTGATGATTTTGATAACAAGATCACACAGTGGATGATCGATGAGTTTAAGAAGGCAGAGGGTGTTGATCTTTCTACCGACAAGATGGCTTTACAGAGATTAAAAGAAGCTGCCGAGAAAGCAAAGAAGGAACTTTCTTCCGCAACTACTACAAATATTAACTTACCATTCATCACAGCTACTGCTGAGGGACCAAAGACACTTTGATATGAACCTCACCAGAGCAAAATTTGATGAATTAACACATGATCTCGTAGAGAGAACTGCAGTACCGGTACAGAACGCTATGAAGGATGCAGGTCTTACAAATGCAGATTTAGGCCAGGTTCTTCTGGTTGGTGGTTCTACACGTATCCCGGCTGTACAGGATAAGGTAAGACAGATGACAGGCAAAGAGCCAAGCAAGTCCTTAAACCCGGATGAGTGTGTAGCAATCGGTGCTTCTATTCAGGGTGGTAAATTAGCAGGTGATGCAGGTGCCGGCGAGATCTTACTTCTCGATGTAACACCACTGTCACTTTCTATCGAGACCATGGGTGGTATTGCAACCCGTCTGATCGAGAAATACAACAATCCCGACAAAGAAGAGTCAGATCTTTTCTACAGCTGCTGACAACCAGACAGCAGTAGATATCAACGTAGTACAGGGTGAGCGTCAGTTTGCGAAGGACAACAAGTCCCTTGGCCAGTTCCGTCTGGATGGAATCCCGCCAGCAAGACGTGGAGTTCCGCAGATCGAAGTAACTTTTGACATCGATGCCAACGGTATCGTTAATGTATCCGCTAAGGATCTGGGCACCGGTAAGGAACAGCACATCACAATCACAGCCGGATCTAACATGTCCGATGATGAGATCGAGAAGGCTGTCAAGGAAGCTGCTGAGTACGAAGCACAGGATAAGAAGAAGAAAGAAGCAATCGACACAAGAAATGAAGCTGATTCCTTCGTATTCCAGACAGAGGATGCATTAAAGCAGGTAGGAGATCAGGTTGATCCTGCAGACAAGTCAGCAGTAGAAGCTGATGTTGCAGCAGTAAAGGCTTTCCTGGATGCACACAAGGAAGCAGAGCAGATGACAGACGCAGATGTTGCTGAATTAAAAGCAGCTCAGGAGAAACTGACACAGAGTGCACAGAAAGTATTTGCTAAGATGTATGAGCAGACACAGGCAGCACAGGGTGCAACAGGCGCAGGCCTGAATCCGGGAGCAGGTCCTGATATGGGTTCTGCAGCAGGAGCAAACACCGGAGCAGGAGCAAATGGTGCAGATGATGATGTCATCGATGCAGATTTCAAAGAGGTTTAATTTAGAAAATAAATAGACAAAGCGTGGGGTTTCCGGTTTTCCGGAAACCCTATGCGTACTATAAGGATTAATATTATGGCAGAGAAAAGAGATTATTACGAGGTCCTGGAATTCCAAAGACCGCAACGGAAGCAGAAATAAAAAAAAGCTTTCCGTACAACCGCCAAGAAGTACCATCCGGATATGCATCCGGGTGATAAAGTGTGAAGAAAAGTTCAAGGAAGCGCAGGAGGCATATGCCGTTTTGAGCGATCCGGAAAAGCGCAGACAGTACGATCAGTTCGGTCATGCGGCATTCGACGGCACCGGCGGCGGAGCAGGCGGATTCGATTTCTCAGGCATGGATATGGGAGATATCTTCGGAGATCTTTTCGGCGACTTCTTCGGTGGCGGAAGACGGAAACAAAAAAGCAAAAAATTCCGGCCGGATTGATAATGAACTGGTCTGTTCGTGTCAGAGAATCCTGAAGTATTAGAAGAACGAAAAC